>OGFT01000020.1_pt1 | contig 117803 bp, 107 predicted proteins | sample 1571021 | NCBI WGS metagenome assembly OGFT01 (sample SAMEA2582029, study PRJEB24529) | metagenome | biome: Human gut stool | place: China | collected 2011 | reverse complement strand
CAGGCCCAAATGCCAAACCCGAGATTCTCAAAGGTGGCGTAGTATACGCTGACTCGGCGATGTGCTCAAGTCCCGAACAGACAAAGATCCCGAAGGATCGCCAGTTCGGGGCTAAATCCAGCCACGTTCGGCAAAAGATACATACGCACCGCGGCCGATAACCAGATGATCAAGCACGCGTATCTCCATGAATCTACAGCATTTTATCACCCTTTCGGTAATCAGTCTGTCGGCCTGACTTGGCTCCGGGCTACCGGAGGGATGATTATGCGCAAGGATCACGGCGGCGGCGTTCACTTTGATGGCTTCGCGTACAATTTCTCGCGGATGCACCTCAACGTGGCTAAGAGTACCAGAAAAAAGACGACTATGTTTCAACACCCGGTTCTGATTATCTAAAAAGATCACCATAAAGATCTCGCGCTCCTCTTCCGTCAGCTGGCTTTGTAAAAACTCGCGCGTCATCGAGGGGGTGACCAGCGCGGCCTCCTCGACCAGCTGCGAGCTAAAATAGCGTCGCGCCAGCTCGGCAATGCCCTTCAGTTGCGCATATTTCGCCAGCCCCAGTCCGTCCACAGCAATCAGTTGCGCTTTATCAGCGGAAAGCAGAGCGTAGAGTGAGCCAAAACGCTGTAGTAACGCCTGGGCATAGCTGAGCACATCCTGACGACGCGTGCCGACGCGCAGAAAAAGCGCCAGCAGCTCAACATCCGTTAGCGTTTCGATGCCGTATTGCAGCATCTTCTCCCGTGGCATCAGATTTTCCATTCCGTCCATGCGCCCTCCTGGGTGAATCAGCCTATCCTGGCACAGCCTGACGGCGCTGCCGACCCGCCGATTTTCACCCTGTGTAGCCGCTCGCAAAGTGAATGCCCGGCAGAGGCACGACGGCGGCAGGATTGTGATAAGATGCGCGGATTCTGGTCTACGGCAACAGGAAGACATCATGATGACTCTGGCGGGTAAAAAAATCGTCCTGGGCGTCAGCGGCGGCATCGCGGCGTATAAAACCCCGGAACTGGTGCGCCGGCTGCGTGAACGCGGCGCGGAAGTGCGTGTCGCGATGACGGAGGCGGCAAAAGCGTTCATCACCCCACTCAGCCTGCAGGCGGTATCCGGCTATCCGGTATCCGACAGCCTGCTCGATCCGGCGGCGGAAGCGGCAATGGGCCATATTGAGCTCGGTAAATGGGCCGACCTGGTGATCCTCGCCCCAGCGACCGCCGATTTAATCGCTCGCGTGGCGGCCGGCATGGCCAACGATCTGGTGTCGACGATCTGTCTTGCCACTCCATCCCCGGTTGCCGTGGTGCCCGCCATGAACCAGCAGATGTATCGCGCGCAGGCCACCCAGCATAATCTGCAGACGCTCGCTACCCGCGGGCTGCTGCTATGGGGACCAGACAGCGGTAGCCAGGCCTGCGGCGACGTCGGCCCGGGGAGAATGCTCGATCCGTTAACTATCGTAGACATGGCCGCGCAGCATTTCGCCTCCCCTGTCAAAGATTTGCAACATCTCAACCTCATGATTACCGCGGGCCCGACCCGTGAGCCATTGGATCCGGTGCGTTATATCACCAACCACAGCTCTGGCAAGATGGGCTTCGCGATTGCCGCCGCCGCAGCGCAGCGGGGCGCGAACGTGACCTTGATCAGCGGGCCGGTATCGCTACCGACCCCGCCGTTTGTGCAGCGCATTGATGTCACTACCGCGCTGGAGATGGAAGCGGCCGTCCAGGCTGGCGCCCAGCAGCAGCACATTTTTATTGGCTGCGCCGCGGTAGCGGATTACCGCGCCGCCGTCATCGCCGAAGATAAAATAAAAAAACAAGGTGATGAATTAACAATAAAAATGGTTAAAAACCCGGATATCGTGGCCGGGGTCGCGGCGCTAAAATCACATCGCCCCTACGTCGTTGGGTTTGCCGCCGAAACGAATAATGTGGAAGAATATGCGCGGCAAAAACGTGCCCGCAAGAACCTCGACCTGATTTGCGCCAACGATGTTTCCCAGCCTAATCAGGGCTTTAACAGCGACAGCAACGCACTACACCTTTTCTGGCAGGATGGAGAAAAGCGCTTACCACTTGAGCGCAAGGAACTCCTGGGCCAATTATTACTCGACGAGATCGTGACCCGTTATGATGAAAAAAATCGACGTTAAGATTCTGGACCCGCGTGTCGGCCAGCAATTTCCGCTGCCGACCTATGCCACCTCCGGCTCCGCCGGACTTGACCTGCGAGCCTGTCTCGACGACGCCGTAGAGCTGGCGCCGGGCGCAACCACGCTGTTGCCGACCGGCCTTGCGATTCATATCGCCGATCCCTCTCTGGCGGCGGTGATCCTGCCGCGCTCCGGCCTGGGTCATAAGCATGGCGTAGTCCTGGGCAACCTGGTGGGCCTTATCGACTCCGATTACCAGGGGCAGCTGATGGTGTCCGTCTGGAACCGCGGTCAGCAGAGCTTTATTATCGAGCCGTGCGAACGTATCGCACAGATGGTCTTTGTGCCGGTCGTTCAGGCGGAATTTAACCTGGTGGAATCCTTCGATGCCACCGACCGCGGCGAAGGCGGCTTCGGTCACTCAGGGCGTAAATAAGCCCAGCAACACGGAATCTGCATCCCAACGCGCATAACGCAATAACATTACCGCAAGCCCTGGTTTGCGGTCGCGTTGTGGATGTCTGCCTGACAAGTGCTTATTTTCAGGGGTATTTTAAAACATGGCAGAAAAGCAAACTGCGAAACGGAATCGTCGCGAAGAAATACTTCAATCTCTGGCGTTGATGCTGGAATCCAGCGATGGTAGTCAGCGTATTACCACCGCGAAACTGGCGGCTTCCGTCGGCGTCTCTGAAGCCGCGCTGTATCGCCATTTTCCCAGCAAAACCCGCATGTTTGACAGCCTGATCGAGTTCATTGAAGACAGTCTGATTACGCGCATCAATTTGATTTTGAAAGATGAAAAGGACACCACCGCGCGCCTGCGCCTGATCGTTCTGTTGATTCTTGGCTTTGGCGAGCGTAATCCTGGGCTGACGCGTATCCTCACCGGGCACGCGCTGATGTTCGAACAGGACCGGCTTCAGGGTCGCATCAACCAGCTTTTTGAGCGCATCGAAGCGCAGCTACGCCAGGTGATGCGCGAGAAAAAAATGCGCGAAGGCGAAGGCTACACCCTCGACGAAACCCTGCTGGCCAGCCAGCTGCTGGCTTTCTGCGAGGGCATGCTGTCGCGCTTTGTGCGCAGCGAGTTCAAATATCGTCCGACGGATGATTTCGACGCCCGCTGGCCGCTGGTCGCCGCACAGCTGCAGTAATCTTCTTCTGAGATGCCCGGTAGCGTGACGCTTACCGGGCGTATGTCTTAGACGCCGTAGGCTTCACGATAGGCGCGAACTGACGCCAGGTGTTCCGCCATCTCCGGCTTTTCTTCCAGGTAAGCGATCAGCTCTTTCAGAGTGATGATTGAGATAACCTGGCAGCCGTAATCCCGCTCCACTTCCTGAATGGCGGAGATCTCGCCGCGGCCGCGTTCCTGACGATCCAGGGAGATCAGAACGCCCGCCAGCTGCGCGCCCTGGGCCTGGATAATCTCCATGGATTCGCGAATCGCCGTACCGGCGGTGATCACGTCATCCACCAGCATTACCCGGCCCTGCAGCGGGCTACCGACCAGATTGCCGCCTTCGCCATGGGTTTTTGCCTCTTTGCGGTTAAAGCAGTAAGGCAGATCGCGGTCATGATGCTCGGCTAACGCCACCGCGGTGGTGGTGGCGATTGGGATTCCTTTGTAGGCCGGGCCAAACAGCAGGTCAAACTCAATTCCGGAATCCACCAGCGCCTCGGCATAAAAACGGCCCAGCAGAGCCAGATCGCGCCCGGTGTTAAACAGGCCGGCGTTGAAGAAATAGGGGCTCTTGCGCCCTGATTTCAGCGTGAATTCGCCAAACTTAAGAACCTGCTTGCTAAGCGCAAACTCAATAAACTGGCGCTGATACGGCTTCATGGATTCGCTCCTTTGGTACTTTTCATCATTGTCAGACTGCGCGCTCCCCTTCGCAGGTGTGATGAAGGATAAAGCGCAAAAAAAAGGCGACTTCTCAGTCGCCTTAATCATTAATTTTCTAACGCCGCCTTCTGCGTCGTGATAATGGATTCGATCCCCCCTCGGGCTAACGCCAGGAGAGTGAGGAGTTCTTCATGGGTAAACGGCTCACCTTCCGCAGTGCCCTGCACCTCAATAATACGGCCATCTTCGGTCATCACCACGTTCATGTCGGTCTCCGCGGCGGAGTCTTCGATGTACTCCAGATCGCAGATGGCTTCGCCATTTACGATACCGACGGAGACCGCGGCCACCATCCCTTTCATCGGATTGGTTTTCAGCTTGCCGGCGGCGACCAGCTTATTCAGCGCATCGGCCAGCGCCACGCAGGCACCGGTAATGGAGGCAGTGCGGGTGCCGCCGTCGGCCTGCAGTACATCGCAGTCGAGAGTAATCGTGAATTCGCCCAGCGCTTTCAGGTCAACCGCTGCGCGCAGCGCGCGGGCAATCAGGCGCTGAATTTCCATCGTCCGGCCGCCCTGCTTGCCTTTTGCCGCTTCACGCGCGTTACGCGTGTGCGTAGAACGCGGCAGCATGCCGTATTCAGCGGTGATCCAGCCCTGGCCCTGGCCTTTCAGGAAACGCGGAACGCCTTCGTCAATAGAGGCAGTGCACAGCACTTTGGTATCACCGAATTCGACCAGCACGGAGCCTTCAGCGTGTTTTGTGTAATTACGGGTCAGGGTGACGGGACGCACCTGATTAGCGCTACGGCCTGCTGGACGCATGATAGAAATCTCCGGCTTGAAACGAATGTGAGGGCGCATTATACGAATTTCATGGCAAAAAGCCTATGCCCACTCCAGCCGGACGCGCCGATAATGTCAGTCCAGTGTTTTACGATAAGATTTCAACCCCACGCCAATGACAATCACCGCCAGGCCTATCAGCGGCAAGAGGTCAGGCAACAATGCCGTTGCTGAATAGCCTTTCAGCATAATGCCCTTAACCAGGCGGATGAAGTAGGTCAGCGGTAAACAGGAGCCAATGGCTTTCGCCCAGTCAGGCATACTAATAAAGGGGCTAATAAAGCCGGACAGCATAATGGAAGGGATAAAGTAAAAAGAGGACATTTGCAGCGCCTGCAGCTGGTTTTGTGCTAAGCCAGAAATACCGATACCAATTGACAGACAAAGAAAGACATAAATTAACAGCACAAAAAATAGTAGGAAGACGCTACCGTGAAGGGGGATATCGAACAACAAAACGGCGGCAATCAGGATTAACGTCGCCTGAAACAGACCAATGATAACAAAAGGCGTTATTTTCCCAATAATGACCTCAAGCCCGGACAACGGAGAGACCAGTAAATTTTCTAACGCCCCGTTTTCTCGCTCGCGGGTAATTGACAGGGCGGTCATCAGGATTAACGTTGTACTGAGTATCGACCCCATAATACCAGGAATAGTATTAAACTGGGTTATCCCCTCAGGGTTAAACATGCGATGAATGATAAGCTCGAAATCATCCTCTTTTTGCACCACACGCATGTCGCCCGGCAAATCGTGCTGAAACATCGACTTCGCCACCTGCACAAGGGCGCTGAGCGCATTCCCCGTGGTGATCGGATCGATGGCATCCCCCTGAATCAATAGTTGTGGCTTTTCTCCACGCAGTAACTTGCGCGTAAACCCTTCAGGGATCGTCACGATAAAAGTGACATCCCCCCGCACAAAGGCTTTCTGCGCCGCCTCTTCTGAATCGACAGGAATCATCGAAAAATACCCGGTATTTTGCGCTTCCGTCACAAAGATTTGACTCATGCGTTCGGTATCATAATTTAGTAAGGCGGTCGGAAGATTATGCGGATCCATATTGATGGCATAGCCAAGAATGATCAGCTGAAAAAGAGGTGTCAGGAGCACCATACTGATGCTGACTTTATCACGGCGTAGCTCGTGAATTTCCTTAATAACCACGCCAATCCACCGCGTAACGGAGAAGCTAAAATTAATTTTTTTCACAATTATTTTTCATCAAGTAGGTAAATGCATCTTCCAGATTGGTATCCACCTTACAGAACTCATAACCCTGTTGCGTAAAGGCAAAAAGCGCGGATTTTAACTTCGCGTCATCTCTGGATGTAATATAAAGCTGATTGCCAAAAATGACCGTTTGCTCAATATCCGGCAAGCGCTGTAGCTGGCTTTCAAGCAGCGTCAGACCGGCGCCGCTGGTTCGCATGGTGATCAAATTCTGGGAGGCGATAATCGACGCAATAGTGCCATTCGCCAGCAGCCGACCATAAGAGAGATAGGCAACCTTATGGCAGCGCTCAGCCTCATCCATATAATGCGTGCTCACCAGTATCGAGATCCCCCGGTCAGAGAGCTGGTGCAGCATTTGCCAGAACTCTCGCCGCGCCTTGGGATCCACGCCAGCAGTCGGCTCATCCAGAAATAGCAAAACAGGTTCATGCAACATACAGGCGGCGAGGGCCATTCTTTGCTTCCAGCCCCCAGAAAGCTCCTTAGCCAGCTGGTGCTGTCGGGCAGTGAGGCCTAACTCAGAAAGCGCACGTTCAACCCGCTCTCTACGCCGATCGAGGCTATATAACCGCGCAATAAAAAGTAAGTTTTCCCGAATAGTTAAATTTCCCCACATTGAGAAATACTGGGTCATGTAGCCTATCTTTTTCTTTATCTTTTCCCGCTGCGTAAAGATATCCATACCCAGACAAGTACCTTCACCGGAATCCGGCGTAATCAAACCACACATCATTCGAATCGATGTCGTTTTTCCGCTACCGTTCGGACCGAGAAAACCATAGATCTCGCCTTTTGCCACCTGTAAAGAGAAATCCTTTACGACGTGATGCTCGCCAAAATGTTTATTGAGATTTTTTACATCAATACAAAGATTATTCATCGCCAATAATCTCCACATCAAACGGTTGGCCGATTTTCATCCGCCCTGCCTGCTGCAGCGCAGGGATAGCCTCCGCCATAAAAATGAGCTTCTCACGACGTTTCGTACTATAAATAACTGGAGGCGTAAACTCGGCCTCAGGGCTGATATAGTTAATAATGCCAGCAATGGGCTCAGCGCAACCATCGCATATAAGTTTTACCTTAGATCCTATTTTAAATTTACCGAGCTTCGCTTCGGGTATAAAGAAGCGTACTTTTATATTCTCAGGAGGTAACAGACTGATTATTGGTTTACCAGCAGAAGGGCGCTCCCCAGCACGATAAATAATATCGAAGACCTTAGCATTGACCGGAGAAACAATCGTCGTTTGCTGGACATCCCACAGCGCCTTATCCCGTTCGAGTTTTGCCGCGGCCACCATTGAGCGCTGCTTGCTAAGCTCATCCTGCCGGGCAGGGAGTTGCCGTGCTTTGAGTTGATTAATTAACTCTTCAACCTGTGCGCCTTTTTGAGTTAATTCATCCCGGATATCCTCCCATTCCGCAAGCGATATGGCATGATTGGCGTAAAGATTACGATATCGCCCAAGCTGCCGCTTTACCTGAGATTCTGCCGATTGTGCTTTTTTAATCTGCGAACGTATAATATCCAGCTCTTCAGGCCGTTCGCCAGATTCCAGATTTCGTAATAGAGCGCTCTCTGCTGATAGCTTTTCCTCAGCGCGCAGGAAAATATTTTGCGCATCGAAGGACTCAATCTTCACTAACTCCTGTCCTGCGGCGACGTTATCTCCTTTATTGATCAAGATCCGTTCTATTTTTTCATTACCAGAATATGAAAGGTATACAAATTCTCCATGTGAATAACCGGATAACATGTTATCTGGTTTGTTATCACACCCGGTGAGTATCAGCACCGATATCAATATAATAAATACATTTATTGGCTTTCGCATTAAAACGCATCCATACGCATATCATTTCCCTTATCACTACGGTCTGGATTGAGGCACGCTCGCTCCAGGACCGGACAATCATCGTCAGTTTAATCTCTTAAATAATGCTTAACGTAGCTTTCATTCAATTTATCTATAGAGCTCAGATTTAACCCAGCTATCGAATTAAAAGAATCATCTTTTGTGAATGCAAGAATCGACGATCCGCCCGGGGAGAACCATTTAGCACTCTGTTTAAAAGGCCAGGGAAGTTCATAACCTTCTTCTCTCAGCAGGTGATTAAGCATGCTCCAGTCTGCTCTAAAATCTTCGCCACAAAATGGAGTATCATCCTGTACATTTTCGGCAGTGAACAATGCTATCGGCGTACAAAAATCAGCTGTCGAGGAAAAGTATATATTATAGAAACTGATGATGAGTTTCTGTACTTTTTCAGGAAAAGTTCCAGGAATGGTCAGCACACCCAGCAAGTATTTATAGTCCGGATATCTTTTTATAAAGTCAAATATCCCTTGCCATAAATAATCAAGCACCTTACTTTTTTGATAAGGTTTCTGAATAAAGCCGCGGCCAATTTCCACACACTTCTCTAAACAGGAATAGGCATTATCATGGTATTTAAACAAGCTGTTGCTATAGAGGCCTGTTACACCATGTTGGGCCAGCTGCTCGCCAACGGGCATAACACGATATGCTCCCAGGATTTCCACATCAGAAGGATCCCATAAAATGATATGATAATAGCTTTCATCAAAAACATCGTTATCTCTGTCGTTACCAGTTCCGGCACCAATATCGCGATAACAGCGTTCGCGTAAGCGCCCTAACTCATCAATAATGGGTGAGGTTCGGTTAGTATTACAGCGATATATCACTAGTTTTCTACCGTCTTCAAACTGCCTTAATATTTCGCACTCCTCTATTGCGCTAATTAGCTCCTCTTTACCTGGTTCTAATTCTTGCGGCGCAATCGTATCTAACATAGCCGGGCCATTCTTCGCTATACTCTGGAGGTGCGTCAGACATACATTTGCCGCGGCAGAAAGATCTTTATTGTATTCTTTAAACGAGGATAAGGCTATTTGCTGTCCTATATTGATTTTCATGGTCTTGCCATGATGGCGGAGAGCTTCACGAATAACCATCATATTCGACAGTTGCCGCCAGAATGTTGCAGTAAGATAATAAATCTTACTGTTTGCTCCCGTAATATGAATTGGTACCAATGCTGCATTATTTCTCATAGCAAGCTGTAAAAAACCGGGGTTCCACTTATGCTCCTGTAACCCGGAAAGAGACCAGTTAGCTAGCTTACCCGCAGGACATATAATCAATACGCCTCCTTTTCGCAGGTGATCGTTCATCTCGCGGAATTTTTTATGGCTCATCTTACCGGCCATATTCTCAATTCCAATGGTAAGTTCCGATACCTGGGGGAATATAATTGGCAAAACGTGATTGGCTATTATTTTTATATCGCTCCTGACTCGGGAGACCATATGTATTAAACTAAGTCCATCGATAACCGTCGGATGATTTGAAATAACAACCGTAGCCCCATGCCCAGGTATGTTGTTAAGTTGGTGGTGTTCGCTTTCATATTTCAACTCAAGGAGTTCAACAACTGCATTAACCCACTCGACCCCATTTTTATTAACGAGTCGCTCGTTATATATTAAGCGAGAAAATACCTTATTGCCAAATGCCGTCCTGAACAGCCATTTTTTCCAAAAAGGTATGGTTGTATTTGGAAAAAATTCCCTTACGACTCTGTCAAAGATAGCGTCCATATTAAAATCCTTTTTATAGAACTCATCTTAAACGACTATACTAGCGTTCTTTCAGTCGGACAATACCGCATAAAACTTAAAAAGGCCAAAACAAAACAATTAGATATGATTAATACAACAGTATTCTCACCATAAATACAATCACCAAAGTTTCAATAAATTTATAGTAATCAATGCAAAAAAAACATACATAATGCTTAAAGGTAATACCCTATTTCATTTCTGGTGGTTATACTTCCTAAAACTCACAGAATAGCTTTTCTGGCGGTATATTCATTTGTACAAAGGCATCCGAATTCCATGCCCGTATCTAATATCAGAAAATATTAACTACGGATTCCCATAATATATAACCCCACCTACAGCCCCTGGCGAAAATAACTTTGCGGCGATATCCCTTAAAACAATCGTCCTTGAAGTATTTCATCACTATTCCTGTTAAGTCACCGCCCGCACGGCTATAATCCTTGCATTCATTATTACGAAAACAGGAACGCCTATGATCCGCAGTATGACCGCCTATGCCCGCCGTGAAATCAAGGGTGACTGGGGTAGCGCCGCATGGGAGCTGCGCTCGGTAAACCAGCGCTATCTGGAAACGTACTTCCGCCTGCCGGAGCAGTTCCGTAGTCTGGAGCCCGTGGTACGCGAGCGCATTCGCGCCCGCCTGACTCGCGGTAAAGTCGAATGCACCTTGCGTTTTGAACAAGATCCCAGCGCTCAGGGTGAACTCATCCTCAACGAAAAGCTGGCTAAACAGCTGGTAAACGCTGCCAACTGGGTGAAAATGCAGAGCGATGAAGGGGAAATCAACCCGGTTGATATCCTGCGCTGGCCGGGCGTGATGGCCGCCAAAGAGCAGGATCTCGACGCCATCGCCGCCGACATTCTGGCCGCTCTTGACGGCGCGCTGGACGACTTCATCGTCGCCCGCGAAACGGAAGGCCAGGCCCTGAAAGCGCTTATCGAGCAGCGGCTTGAAGGCGTGAGCGGCGAAGTGGCGAAAGTTCGCGCTCATATGCCGGAAATTCTCCAGTGGCAGCGCGAGCGCCTGGTCGCCAAGCTGGAAGATGCGGAAGTACAGCTGGAAAATAACCGCCTTGAGCAAGAGCTGGTGCTGATGGCGCAGCGTATCGACGTTGCCGAAGAACTGGACCGTCTCGAAGCGCACGTTAAAGAGACCTATAACATTCTGAAGAAGAAAGAAGCTGTGGGTCGCCGTCTCGACTTTATGATGCAGGAGTTCAACCGTGAATCGAACACCCTGGCGTCAAAATCGATTAACGCCGAGGTGACCAACTCCGCGATTGAGCTGAAGGTACTCATCGAGCAAATGCGCGAGCAAATCCAGAATATCGAGTAACGCTTTCTCGTTTGTTAATGTATTTCGGTATCCAGGGCCATGATAAATCATGGCCTTTTTATTTATCTCTCTCACGGGCGAATGATAAGAATCTACTTATAAAAAATAGTCGTCCAGTTTTCGGTTGTGGCAAATAAGCACAACGCGGCACAGTCAGGAAAACACTACCGCGAGAGAAAAGAATGGACTTTAATGCGCTTCACCAGCAAAACCAACCTTTGTTGCTTGCCAATGTCTGGGATGCCAGCAGCGCTCAGGCTGCTCAGCAGGCTGGTTATCAGGCGCTGGGATCCTCCAGCGCTGCTATCGCCGCAATGTTAGGGTATGAAGATGGCGAAGAGATGAGTTTTGACGAGCTGTTTTATGTCGTCTCACGCATCAAAACCGTTAGCGAACTGCCGTTAAGCGTCGATTTAGAGGCGGGCTACGGCGCGACAACCAGCCACATCATTGACAATATCCGGCGTCTGGCGCATCTCGGCGTGAGTGGAATAAATCTCGAGGATAGTCATGTGGTGGATGGTACGCGTCGTCTTGACGATGCGGAGCGCTTTGCCGTCAAACTGCAGGAAATCACCCGCGCCTGTCCCGGTCTGTTTGTTAATGTCCGCACCGATACCTTTCTTCTCAACGTACAAGATGCGCTGGTTCAAACGCTCTATCGCGGTCAACTCTACGCCAAACACGGCGCATGCGGTTTTTTTGTGCCTTGCGTCACCCGCGCGGAGGATATTATCGCCATCGTTCACCACGTGCGTTTACCCTTAAACGTAATGTGTATGCCTGAGCTGGCTGACTTCAGCACCTTATCGACACTGGGCGTAAAACGAATTTCGATGGGCAATTTTATTTATGCTGCGACGCAGGCCAAACTGAAAGACTTATTATGTCAGGTGCAAACCCAACACTCTTTCTCAGGTGTTTTTTGACCATGAAAATTACCGACAGCATGCAGTGCGATATCTGGTATCAGGCGCTGCTTGAACGCGCGGTGGAATTCACCGGCGTTTTTTTCGTCGGCGTGAAAACCACCGGCGTATTTTGTATCTCGGTCTGTCGGGCGCGAAAACCCCGGCGGGAAAACGTCGAATTTTATAATGACTTTAAATCCGCGCTGGATGCCGGCTTCCGGCCATGCAAAGTCTGTCGCCCGACGGAGAATGCCCGGACGGCCCCCGCCTTTGTTGAACAAGCGCTCCGCCTGCTGCGAGAAGCTCCAAAGGTCCGCCTCAGCGATAGCGAGCTACGTCAGCACGATATTAGCCCGGAACGCGTTCGCCGCTGGTTCCTGCAAAACCACGGGATCACCTTTCAGGCTTTTCAACGGATGCAGCGTTTGAATATGGCGCTTCAGGAATTAAAAGCAGGCCGCTCAACTACCGATGTCGCTTTCGATAGCGGTTACGAGTCCTTAAGCGGCTTCGGCTATACCTGCAAAAAATTGACCGGTTTCGCACCCAGCGCGCAACGCCAGGTTGTTTTAATTCATCGTTTTACCACCCCGTTAGGGCCAATGTTTGTTTGTGCAACGCAACGGGGAATTTGTCTGCTGGAGTTTGTCGACAGACGAGCGCTGGAGTCAGAATTCAGCGACCTGCAGCGGCGGTTCAACGCCAGCATCATCGCAGGTGAAAATGCCCACACCAGGCAGGCGCAACAGGAAATAACGGAGTATTTCGCCGGACAGCGTCAATCGTTCGAGGTGGCGCTTGATACCCCAGGCAGCGAGTTCCAGCGAGCGGTCTGGCGCCGTTTACAGCACGTTAGCTTCGGTGAGACGACGCATTATCAATCGATTGCGATGGAGATAGGTAAACCAACGGCCACGCGCGCGGTGGCTGCTGCAAACGGCGCTAACCGCGTCGCGATTATCATCCCGTGCCATCGAATTATCGGCAAAGATGGTTCGATGACCGGTTACGGCGGCGGCATTGCACGAAAAATATGGCTTATTAACCATGAGGCAACCATCAGGGAAAAACGCGGCTGATTTTACTTTCAGGATCAACGGGCCCCTCCCTGACTTTCACCGCGGCTCGGTAAGCCTATTTTTTATCCAGCGCCCGGCAGGTTAAAAACGCCCCTGCCGCGCACAGCAGCGCCGGAGCCAGATAGCTGTGATCCATGTGGGTAAACTCCATCACCAGCGCCACCGCGGTCAGCGGCATCTGCATGGAGGCGGCGAGAAACGCGGCCGCCCCCACCACAGCGAAGCTGCTTTTATCACCGCCAGGGAAGCCGAGCTGCCAGAGCGCGCAGAGCAGCAGGCTGACCAATCCGCCCACCGCCAGCCCTGGGGTTAACAATCCACCCTCCGCGCCGCCGCGCAGCACCGCCAGAATCACCACCATCTTCAATACTAACAGGACAGCGACCATGGAGAGAGGCAGCCCGTCGCTGAGCGCCAGCTGCATTGGCCCCTTGCCATTGCCCGGAAGCTCGGGGAAATAAAGACTCAGGATGGCAAGAAGAGAAAACCCCAGCAGACAGAACACCGGCATCTGCCAGTTACTTCGCGCGCGTGAACGCGCCGCGCTGGTCGCTTTGCGAAAGAGCCAGGCGCCGGTGCCAAGAATCGGGCCCGCCAGAATCGCCCACCAGAGAAAGGTGTGCGGAAGCGCGCTGGAAACAAAATGGTATTGCGATTCATCCCCTAACCCCAGGGTGGCCGTCAAGGCGGCAATCGCCGAGGTCATTATCGCCGCCAGCGTTTTTTCCCAGCTAAACGACAGCAGCATGACCTCAAGGCTGAACAACGCCCCGGCCAGCGGGACGTTATAGACCGCCGCCAGACCCGCGCCCGCCCCACAGGCAATCAGCGTGCGGGTTTCATCTTCCAGCAGGCGCAGCTTACGCGCCACCATCCCCGCCCCCAGCGCGCCCATTTCCCGGGGCGCCACTTCGCGGCCAAGCGGGGAGCCCAGCGCTACGGTGACGATCTGCAGCAGCGCGTGGATCGTCGTGGTGCCCGCGGGCATGGGTACGCAGGGGTTGGCCACCGCCGCCGCAATGGAAACCCGCCTCTGCCCATAGCGACCAAGCAGCCACCAGCCAAATCCGGCGACGGCGCCGCCGGCCACGATTGCCACGATGCGGCGTGGCCAGGACGACTCCGTGACGCCCTGTAAAAATGACACCGAACCGACGATCTGCCCATAACTGTAACCAAAAGCCAGGTGCTGAATCGCGTGTAAAATTAGTGCCAAAACCATGCCGGACAGACCGGCCAGAATCCCGGTTAATACCACGGGATCAGATGATTTTTATTCCCGGCGGCGACGCTCATTTTCTCAGGCCTTGAAAAGGAAAAATAAAAGAATAAAGGACGAGACTTAAACATTGCGTAATCATAGTGTTTTCGATAGTGATACCCATCGCTTCACTTAGCATTACTTTTTCTAATCAATAAAAATCCCTAAAAAATCAATAAACCTTTAAATCAAGCCATCACAGATACTATTTCCATTAATTTTTCCTGGCGTAAATGATTCGCTTTAGAAAATCTCAATCGTGATCCTGCGCACAAATCGTTAACCTGCCCGCCATTACCTGGGGGGGATCTATGCTGCTTCATGTTCTGTATTTAATCGGTATCACCGCGGAAGCCATGACCGGCGCACTGGCTGCCGGGCGCCGGCGGATGGATACGTTTGGCGTCATTATTATCGCCACAGCGACCGCGCTGGGCGGGGGTTCCGTTCGCGATATCCTGCTGGGGCACTATCCTCTTGGTTGGGTGAAGCATCCCGAATATGTCATCATTGTCGCCGTCGCCGCCGTTCTCACGACCATTGCCGCTCCGGTGATGCCGCACCTTCGTCGGCTGTTTCTGGTGCTGGACGCGCTGGGGCTGATCGTGTTTTCCATCATCGGCGCGCAGATCGCCCTGGACATGGGCGAAGGCCCGGTTATCGCCTCTATTGCCGCCGTGATCACCGGTGTCTTCGGCGGCGTACTGCGCGATATGTTCTGCAAACGCATTCCGCTGGTCTTCCAGAAAGAGCTGTATGCCGGGATCTCCTTTGCCGCAGCCGTACTCTATATTGCTCTGCAACATTACGTCAGCAGCCACGATGTGGTGGTGCTGGCTACACTGCTGTTCGGCTTTACCGCCCGCATGCTGGCGCTACGCTGGAAACTGGGGCTACCGGTCTTCCACTACACCCATGACGCCCACTAACCGCCTTAAAATCCGGGGATGCGCTGCCCGCTAAGCCATTGCGCCAGCGCCACCACGTCCGGATGGTGCAGGAAAGCCACCAGCTGGCGGGCTCTGATCTCCCCCACGCCCGGCAGCGTGCGCCATTGCGCTTCACTTTTTGCCGCCAGCAGATGCCAGTTCTCGCTTTCGAGCTGCGCCAGCGCCCCCTGCGGCACCGGGATCCCCATCGCCAGCACCCAGCGGATAAAAGGTCGTTTGCGAACAAGATCAAACTGATGCCAGAGGTGCTGCCCGCGGGCGGCGGAAATCCCTGGCACCGCCTGCAGCTGCTCAACGGTAAGCGCCAGCCAGGAAAAGATATGCGTCATCGGGTTTTGCTGCTGAATGACGCGCCATAAATTTTCCCCCACGCCATCGACATTCAGGGCGGACTTTGATGACAACCAGATCAGCCTGGAAAGAAACTGTTCGCTGCACTCAGGGGTGGCGAAATAGCAGGTTAGCGCATTAAATTTCGCCGGCGGCGGCGTCGGTTTATGGCGCTCGGCCGTCCGCCAGACGACGGCGTCGACCCGAGGAATACCCTGCCCTGCCAGACTGATCTGCAGCTGATCGCCAACCCCAATATCCAGCATCTGCCAGCGGGACACAGAGCCAACGTTAACCCGCTGCACGCGTTTATCATCCAGCCGCTGGGGCTCAAGCTCGGCCACCACGTTGAGTCTGCCGCTGCGGCCGATACTGAAACGGATCGCCCGTACCTGCATCACCCGCGATGCCGGAGGATATTTCCAGGCTGCCAGCCACTCGCCCTTTCCGGGCGACCAGACTCGTCCCGGCGGCTCGCGTCCTTCGCGCACAATCACACCGTCGCTGACGAAGGGCAGCGGCGAGCGATACCAGCGCTGGCGCCACTGCGCCACCTGCTCGATGCGCGACACCGGATGGGTATATTGTCCGCTGTACTCAAACCCCGCCTGCGCCAGCAGCTGCTGACGACGGCGCATATCGGACGGACCGTCTGGCCAGGCCCAGATAAAGACGTCCAGTTGGCTGAGCGCAGCCGCCGCGTCGGCTCGCATCATCAACCCGGCGACTTTCGCCCGCGCATTCATCCCCCCGGCCTGCTGCTGGACATGGCCGTCCCGGCGCAGAAACAGTTCCCCCTGCAGTACGCTGTCGGCCAGTTCACCGGTCATCACTTTCTCCAGCGCCGGTATCTGCCGGGCTCGGGCGGTCCATGCCTCACCGCGTAGACCATCGCCGCGGCTAATGGCCTGAACCAGACGCCCCTGGCGATAAACGAGAGTCACCGCCACGCCGTCCACTTTAGGCTGTATCCACAGGTCGGATTTATTTTTCATCCAGCGGGCAACGCTGTCCTCATCCGCCAGCTTGCGCACGCCGGTATGGGCCACCGGATGACGCGCATCGCCGGTGGGCGGAGGCAGATCGTCATCCTCAGGCGTCGCGCCCGGAAAGCATTGTCGCCACTGCGCCAGGCGCAGGGTGAGCTGGTCGTAAACGTCATCGCTCACTCCGCTGGCGCCCTGCCGCCAGTAAGCCTCTTTCCAGGCGACAATTTGCTGATGAAGGCGTGATGTCTCCTGCCTTCCTCTGGCCGGCGGCCAGTCCGGACACGTCGCCAGCGCGCTGGCAGAGAACATCCCTAACGCCAGCCACCACCCTCCTTTACGCATTGCAGTCCCCTCCTCCATCACCTCGCGGAGAGTCTGCTGCAGAATGCCGCGAGCCGCGACGGAAGCTTTTTCGCCTTGCGAAACGCCTTCTAGGATTTACGCCTCATTGCAGCAACGGCTGGCGAATTCAGGAAAACGGCAGGCAAAATGAAAGAAACAGCGGCAAAAAGTGTGACAATGACTGCGTCACGCCGCGGCGACGTGTATAATAGGCTCGTATGTAGGACCTCTTTCGATAACCACATACAAAAGACACTCATGGCTCAAGGCACGCTTTATATTGTTTCCGCCCCTAGCGGCGCGGGTAAATCCAGCCTGATTCAGGCTTTATTAAAAACCCAACCGTTGTATGACACCCAGGTATCGGTCTCCCATACCACGCGGGCGCCGCGTCCGGGTGAAGTGCACGGCGAACACTATTTCTTCGTGAATCACGACGAATTCCGCTCGATGATTGGCGAAAACGCGTTTCTGGAACATGCAGAGGTCTTTGGCAACTATTACGGCACGTCGCGTAAAGCGATCGAGCAGGTGCTGGCGACCGGCGTCGATGTCTTCCTCGATATCGACTGGCAAGGCGCGCAGCAGATCCGTAAAAGCATGCCCGGCGCGCGCAGTATTTTTATTCTGCCGCCGTCAAAAGATGAACTGGACCGTCGCCTGCGCGGCCGCGGCCAGGACAGCGAAGAGGTGATCGCGAAACGGATGGCCCAGGCCGTTGCGGAAATGAGCCATTACGCGGAATATGATTACCTGATTGTGAACGATGATTTTGACACCGCCCTGAGCGACCTGAAAAATATCATCCGCGCTGAACGTCTGCGCATGAGCCGCCAAAAGCAGCGACATGGCGCTTTAATCACCAAACTATTGGCAGACTGAACCCACATTCAGTATCATGCCCAGTCATTTCTTCACCTGTGGAGCATTTTAAGTATGGCACGCGTAACTGTTCAGGACGCTGTAGAGAAAATTGGTAACCGTTTTGACCTGGTACTGGTCGCCGCGCGTCGCGCTCGTCAGATGCAGGTTGGCGGAAAGGATCCGCTGGTACCGGAAGAAAACGATAAAACCACCGTTATCGCACTGCGCGAAATCGAAGAAGGTCTGATCAACAACCAGATCCTCGACGTACGTGAGCGCCAGGAACAGCAAGAGCAGGAAGCCGCTGAATTACAAGCCGTTACCGCGATTGCTGAAGGTCGTCGTTAATCACACAGCGGGTCGCCCTTGTATCTGTTTGAAAGCCTGAATCAGCTGATTCAAAACTACCTGCCGGAAGACCAGATTAAGCGTCTGCGGCAGGCGTATCTCGTTGCACGTGACGCTCACGAGGGTCAGACACGTTCAAGCGGTGAACCCTATATCACGCACCCGGTCGCGGTAGCCTGCATTCTGGCCGAGATGAAGCTCGACTATGAAACGCTGATGGCCGCGCTGCTGCATGATGTGATTGAAGATACCCCCGCCACCTACCAGGACATGGAACAGCTTTTTGGTAAAAGCGTCGCCGAGCTGGTAGAGGGGGTGTCGAAACTTGATAAGCTCAAGTTCCGCGATAAGAAAGAGGCGCAGGCCGAAAACTTTCGCAAAATGATCATGGCGATGGTGCAGGACATCCGCGTCATCCTCATCAAACTTGCCGACCGCACCCACAACATGCGTACTCTGGGCTCGCTGCGCCCGGATAAACGCCGCCGCATCGCCCGCGAAACCCTGGAAATTTACAGCCCGCTGGCGCACCGTTTAGGTATCCATCACATCAAAACCGAGCTCGAAGAGCTGGGCTTTGAAGCGCTGTACCCTAATCGCTACCGCGTCATTAAAGAGGTGGTCAAAGCGGCGCGCGGCAACCGTAAGGAGATGATTCAAAAGATCCTCTCTGAAATCGAAGGGCGTTTACAGGAAGCGGGGATCCCCTGCCGCGTCAGCGGTCGCGAGAAGCATCTATACTCCATCTACTGTAAAATGGTGCTCAAAGAGCAACGTTTTCACTCGATCATGGATATCTACGCCTTCCGCGTTATCGTCCATGATGCCGATATCTGCTATCGCGTGCTCGGCCAGATGCACAGCCTCTACAAACCGCGTCCGGGTCGTTTTAAAGACTACATCGCCATTCCGAAAGCTAACGGCTATCAGTCTTTGCACACCTCGATGATCGGCCCCCACGGCGTCCCGGTCGAGGTACAAATTCGTACCGAAGACATGGACCAGATGGCGGAGATGGGGGTAGCGGCGCACTGGGCTTATAAAGAGCACGGCGGCGAAAGCAGCACCACCGCGCAGATCCGCGCTCAGCGCTGGATGCAAAGCCTGCTGGAGCTGCAGCAGAGCGCCGGTAGCTCGTTTGAATTTATCGAGAGCGTAAAATCCGATCTGTTCCCCGATGAGATTTACGTTTTCACCCCGGAAGGGCGCATTGTCGAACTGCCTGCCGGCGCCACGCCGGTGGACTTCGCCTACGCGGTGCATACCGATATCGGTCATGCCTGCGTCGGCGCGCGCGTCGACCGTCAGCCCTATCCGCTGTCGCAGCCGCTCTCCAGCGGTCAGACTGTCGAAATTATCACCGCGCCGGGCGCTCGCCCGAACGCCGCCTGGCTGAACTTTGTCGTCAGCTCGAAAGCGCGCGCCAAGATCCGTCAGCTGCTGAAAAACCTTAAGCGCGACGATTCGGTCAGCCTTGGCCGTCGTCTGCTCAATCACGCGCTGGGCGGAAGCCGCAAACTCGCCGAGATCCCACCGGAGAATATCCAGCGCGAACTCGATCGCATGAAGCTGGCCTCGCTTGACGATCTGCTGGCGGAAATCGGTCTGGGCAACGCCATGAGCGTCGTGGTGGCAAAAAACCTGCAGCAGGGCGAAGCCGCTGCGGCGCCGGTGCCGGCCAACGCGTCGAACCACGGTCATCTGCCAATCAAAGGCGCCGATGGCGTGTTGATCACCTTCGCCAAGTGCTGTCGTCCAATTCCAGGTGACCCGATTATCGCCCACGTCAGCCCGGGTAAAGGGCTGGTTATCCACCATGAATCCTGTCGTAACATTCGCGGCTACCAGAAAGAGCCGGAGAAATTTATGGCGGTTGAGTGGGATAAAGAGACCGCTCAGGAGTTCATCACCGAAATCAAGGTGGACATGTTTAACCACCAGGGCGCGCTGGCTAACCTGACGGCGGCGATCAACACCGCGTCTTCCAATATCCAGAGCCTGAATACGGAAGAGAAAGATGGCCGCGTATACAGCGCCTTTATCCGCCTGACCGCGCGCGACCGCGTGCATCTGGCGAATATCATGCGCAAAATCCGCGTCATGCCGGACGTGATTAAAGTCACCCGTAACCGAAACTAGCTTTATGAACTCAAAGCGCTACGAGCGTATCTGCGAGATGCTCGCCAGGCGTCAGCCTGACCTGACGGTCTGCATGGAGCAGGTCCATAAGCCTCATAACGTCTCTGCGGTCATCCGGACCGCAGATGCCGTTGGCGTACACGAAGTGCATGCCGTCTGGCCGAGCAGCCGGATGCGTACCATGGCCTCCGCCGCCGCGGGCAGCAACAGCTGGGTGCAGGTTAAAACCCACCGCACTATCGCAGATGCCGTCGGCCACCTGAAAGGCCAGGGCATGCAAATTCTCGCCACTCACCTTTCCGACAAAGCCATCGATTTTCGTGAAATCGACTATACGCGTCCAACCTGCATCCTGATGGGTCAGGAAAAAACCGGCATCACCCAGGAAGCGCTGGCGCTGGCCGATCAGGACATCATTATCCCGATGATCGGCATGGTGCAGTCGCTGAACGTCTCCGTCGCCTCGGCGCTGATCCTTTACGAGGCGCAGCGCCAGCGGCAGAATGCCGGGATGTACCAACGCGCCAACAGCATGCTGCCGCCACAAGAGCAGCAGCGCCTGCTGTTCGAAGGCGGCTATCCGGTGCTGGCCCGCGTCGCCAGACAAAAAGGTCTGCCTTACCCCCACGTTAACGAGCAGGGCGAAGTGGAAGCCGATGCCGCGTGGTGGGCTACCATGCAGGCTGCGAGGTAAACCCAATGTCAGGCCGCCTGTTAGATGCCGTTCCGCTCAGTTCACTCACCGGTGTGGGCGCTGCGCAGAGCAGCAAACTGGCAAAGATTGGCCTGCATACGGTACAGGATCTGCTGCTGCACCTGCCTTTACGCTACGAAGATCGCACCCATCTTTACCCGATAGCCGAGCTACTTCCCGGAGTTTATGCCACCGTGGAAGGTGAAGTGCTCAACAGCAATATCACCTTCGGCGGCCGGCGGATGATGACCTGCCAGATCAGCGATGGCACCGGCATCCTCACCATGCGCTTTTTCAACTTCAACGCAGCGATGAAAAACAGCCTCGCGACCGGTCGTCGGGTGCTGGCCTACGGTGAAGCCAAACGCGGGAAGTACGGCGCCGAGATGATCCACCCGGAATATCGCGTCCAGGGCGATATGAGCACCCCGGAGCTGCAGGAAACGTTAACCCCAGTCTATCCGACCACCGAAGGCATCAAGCAGGCGACCCTGCGCAAGCTCACCGATCAGGCGCTTGAGCTCCTGGAAACCTGCGCGATTAGCGAACTCCTGCCGCCGGAGCTGGCGCAGGGGATGATGAGCCTGCCGGAGGCGCTGCGTACGCTGCACCGCCCGCCTCCCTCCTTGCAACTTAGCGAGCTGGAAAGCGGCAAGCACCCGGCGCAGCAGCGTCTGATTCTGGAAGAGCTGCTGGCGCATAACCTCAGCATGCTGGCGCTGCGGGCAGGCGCCCAGCGCTATCACGCCCTGCCGCTCGGCGCCAACGATACCCTGAAAAACCAACTGCTGGCCTCCCTGCCCTTTAAGCCCACCGGCGCGCAGGCGCGGGTTACCGCCGAGATTGAACACGATATGGCGCTGGACGTGCCGATGATGCGCCTGGTGCAGGGCGACGTTGGCTCCGGTAAAACGCTGGTCGCTGCCCTGGCCGCCTTGCGCGCTATCGTCCACGGCAAACAGGTGGCGCTGATGGCGCCCACCGAACTGCTTGCCGAGCAGCATGCCAATAACTTCCGCAACTGGTTCGAACCGCTGGGCATAGAAGTCGGCTGGCTGGCGGGCAAACAGAAAGGCAAAGCCCGTCAGGCGCAGCAGGAGGCTATCGCCAGCGGCGAGGTGCAGATGATTGTCGGCACCCACGCCATCTTCCAGGAGCAGGTGCAGTTTAACGGCCTGGCGCTGGTGATTATTGACGAACAGCACCGCTTCGGCGTGCATCAGCGGCTGGCGCTGTGGGAGAAAGGTCAGCAGCAGGGATTCCACCCGCATCAGCTGATCATGACCGCCACGCCGATCCCCCGCACCCTGGCGATGACCGCCTACGCCGATCTGGACACCTCGATTATCGACGAGCTGCCGCCAGGCCGAACTCCGGTGACCACCGTCGCCATCCCCGACACCCGGCGCAGCGATATTATCGACCGTGTGCGCAACGCCTGTACCCATGAAGGTCGCCAGGCCTATTGGGTCTGTACGCTGATTGAAGAGTCCGATCTGCTGGAAGCCCAGGCGGCGGAAGCCACCTGGGAAGAGCTCAAACTGGCGCTGCCGGAGCTCAATATCGGCCTCGTCCACGGGCGGATGAAACCGGCGGAGAAGCAGGCGGTGATGCAGGCCTTCAAGCAGGGCGAGATGCATCTGCTGGTAGCCACCACGGTGATTGAAGTCGGCGTCGACGTGCCTAACTCAAGCCTGATGATTATCGAAAACCCGGAACGTCTGGGTCTGGCGCAGCTGCACCAGCTCAGAGGGCGCGTCGGGCGCGGCGCGGTCGCTTCCCACTGCGTGCTACTCTATAAATCGCCGCTCTCCAAAACGGCGCAGAAACGTCTGCAGGTCCTGCGCGACAGCAACGATGGTTTCGTCATTGCCCAGAAAGACCTCGAAATTCGCGGTCCCGGCGAGCTGCTCGGCACCCGCCAGACCGGCAACGCCGAATTTAAAGTGGCGGACTTACTGCGCGATCAGGCGATGATCCCCGATGTCCAGCGCATTGCTCGCCACATTCATGAACGCTATCCGCTGCAGGCCCAGGCGCTTATCGAGCGCTGGATGCCGGAAACCGAACGCTATTCCAACGCGTAGCGCGCTTTTGCCGCGCTGCGGGCAACTTTTCTACACAACGAGTGGATTATGAAACGAGAACTGGCCATCGAATTTTCGCGTGTCACCGAAGCCGCCGCGCTGGCGGGCTATAAATGGCTGGGCCGCGGCGATAAGAATACCGCCGACGGCGCAGCGGTTAACGCCATGCGCATTATGCTTAACCTCGTCAATATCGACGGCACCATCGTCATCGGCGAGGGCGAAATCGATGAAGCGCCGATGCTCTATATCGGCGAAAAAGTGGGTACCGGCAAGGGCGATGCGGTAGATATCGCCGTCGATCCCATCGAAGGCACCCGCATGACGGCGATGGGCCAGGCCAACGCCCTGGCGGTGATGGCGGTCGGCGATAAGGGCAGCTTCCTCAACGCGCCGGATATGTATATGGAAAAGCTGATCGTCGGCCCGGGCGCTAAAGGCGCTATCGATCTCAATCTGCCGCTGGAAGAGAACCTGCACAATATCGCCCGCGCCCTGAACAAGCCGCTGGGCGAGCTGACCGTCACCGTGCTGGCGAAACCGCGCCACGACGCGGTCATTGCCCAGCTGCAGCAGCTGGGCGTGCGCGTGTTCGCTATTCCCGATGGCGACGTCGCGGCCTCTATTCTCACCTGCATGCCGGATAGCGAAGTCGACGTACTGTACGGCATCGGCGGCGCGCCGGAAGGGGTGGTTTCCGCCGCGGTGATCCGCGCCCTCGACGGGGATATGCAGGGGCGCCTGCTGGCTCGCCACCACGTGAAGGGCGATAACGAAGAGAACCGCCGCATCGGTGAAAATGAGCTGGCGCGCTGCAAAACCATGGGCATTGAAGCGGGCAAAGTGCTGCGTCTGGATGAAATGGCGCGCAGCGATAACGTCGTCTTCTCCGCCACCGGGATCACCAAAGGCGATCTGCTGGACGGCATCACCCGCAAGGGCAACATGGCCACCACCGAGACGCTGCTGATCCGCGGCAAGTCGCGCACTATCCGTCGTATCCAGTCGATTCATTACCTCGACCGTAAAGATCCGGACATTCAGCAGCACATCCTGTAATACCGTTTTTTCTCTCCCAGGCAACCGTCCGCAGGCGGTTGCCCTGTTCTTCGTTTATATTTGATCAATAGAGCTTTCTTGCGCCTTCGGGGTGGAAATCTGGCTCGTCTGGACCGAAGATAAGGCATCGCTTGGCAACAGGAGAAGACGATGGCGGACTGGGTTAGCGGCAAAGTGACAAAAGTGGAGTACTGGACGGACGCCTTGTTCAGTTTATACGTGCGGGCGCCTGTTCATCCGTTTACCGCCGGGCAATTTACCAAGCTCGGGCTGGAAATCGACGGCGAACGCGTGCAGCGCGCCTACTCCTACGTCAACGCCCCCGGCAATCCCGACCTCGAGTTCTATTTGGTCACCGTCCCGGAAGGCAAGCTGAGCCCGCGTCTGGCGGCGCTGAAGCCGGGCGATGAAGTCCTGGTGGTGAGTGAAGCGGCAGGTTTCTTCGTCCTCGAGGAAGTACCGGATTGCGATACCCTGTGGATGCTGGCGACCGGCACTGCGCTGGGGCCGTACCTGTCAATTTTGCAGGAAGGCAAGGACCTTGAGCGCTTTAACAACCTGGTGCTGGTCCACGCCGTCCGCTACGCCGCGGACCTGAGCTATCTGCCGCTAATGCGCGAACTGGAGCAGCGCTATGCCGGCAAACTCCGTATTCAGACGGTGGTCAGCCGCGAAACCGTGGAAGGCTCGTTGACCGGCCGGGTGCCGTTTCTGATTGAAACCGGCGCGCTGGAAGAGGCCGTCGGCCTGCCGATGACCACCGACACCAGCCATGTGATGCTGTGCGGCAACCCGCAAATGGTGCGCGATACCCAACAGCTGTTAAAAGAGACCCGGCAGATGACCAAACATCTGCGTCGCCGGCCGGGCCATATGACGGCGGAGCACTACTGGTAATCAGGCGTCCGCTTTCCAGCGCACGTCCTGGGTCTCCTTGCCGAACTTATTCTCGCCCTGGGTGCCGACAAACGCCCCCAGGTCGATCAGCATCATGACGATAATCAGCGTCGGCACAAAGCGCCCGACGCCCCACTGCCAGACCTGCGGCAACATCGACCAGTTCCCCGCCAGCAGCATCCACGCCAGAACCATCAGCAGCGCCCACAGCCCGGATTTGCCGCGATCGTGCAGCCGCTTGACCACCACCGCCGCCGTCGGCCACAGCAGGCAGACGATAATAAACGCCGCCGTCTGCAGGTTGAGCAGATTGCTGCCTGCCAGGGTAAACAGGGCGCTCATGGTCACCAGCCAGATGGCAATCCAGATCCAGAAATCGCGGCGGCCAATGCGCCCTTTAATTGAGAATAACCACTGCTGTAGGGTCATGCGTTTTTCCTTATCATCATCGTCTGCGTAGTTTACCCTGGCGTCGTGACTTTTTGACAAGCGCCGCGCTTCCCGATTTAATCGTCAGCAGGCAAAAAAAGGAACGACGGGCATGAAGAAGTGGACAATTTTGTGGTTAAGTGGGCTGATGGGCCTTGCCGTCGGCCCGCACGCGTTGTCCGCAGAGAGCGAATCGACGACCGCGGCAGCGCCCTACCTGCTCGCCGGCGCGCCGAGCTTTGACCAGTCGATCAGTCAGTTCCGCGAGAAATTCAACGCCGATAACCCAAAGCTGCCTCTGAACGAATTCCGTTCCATCGCCACCAGTCGCGATCGGGCTAACCTGACCCGCGCCGCCAGCAAAATTAACGAAAATCTCTATGCCTCCACCGCGCTGGAGCGCGGCACGCTGAAGATCAAATCCATGCAGATCACCTGGCTGCCGATCCAGGGGCCGGAGCAAAAGGCGGCCAGGACCAAAGCGCTGGAGTATATGAGCGCCATGATCCGCGCCTTCGTGCCGACTTTTAGCCAGGCGCAAAGCCAGCAAAAACTGCAGAAACTGCTGGCCGCCGGCAAGGGCAAGCGCTACTTCGCCGATACCGAAGGCGCCGTGCGCTATGTGGTGGCAGATCATGGGGAAAAGGGCCTGACCTTCGCCATTGAACCGATTAAGCTGGCGCTATCTGAAACGCTGGAAGGTAACAATAAATGACAAAAAGCAAAGCCTTTCCAGTGACGAGTCTCTATACTGTTTCACAGACCATGCTGCCCTCTGGGGCGGCTATATTCCTTAATTCGCTTAAGTAGCGTGGAGAATTAAAATGCGACATCCTTTAGTGATGGGTAACTGGAAACTGAACGGCAGCCGCCACATGGTAAACGAACTGGTTGCGAACCTGCGTACCGAGCTGGCTGGCGTAAGCGGCTGTGCAGTTGCCATCGCCCCGCCGGAAATGTATCTGGACCTGGCTAAGCGCGCGGCAGAAGGCAGCCACATTCACCTGGGCGCGCAGAACGTTGACGTGAACCTGTCCGGCGCATTCACCGGTGAAACCTCCGCCGAAATGCTGAAAGATATCGGCGCGCAGTACATCATCATCGGCCACTCCGAGCGTCGTACCTACCACAAAGAATCCGACGAGCTGATCGCGAAGAAATTCGCGGTGCTGAAAGAGCAGGGTCTGACCCCGGTTCTGTGCATCGGTGAAACCGAAGCCGAAAACGAAGCGGGCAAAACGGAAGAAGTTTGCGCACGTCAGATCGACGCCGTGCTGAAAACCCAGGGCGCTGCCGCTTTCGAAGGCGTGGTTATCGCTTACGAACCAGTATGGGCTATCGGTACCGGCAAATCAGCGACCCCGGCTCAGGCGCAGGCGGTGCACAAATTCATCCGTGACCACATTGCTAAAGCTGACGCCAAAATCGCTGAGCAAGTGATCATCCAGTACGGCGGTTCCGTTAACGCTGGCAACGCCGCAGAGCTGTTCACCCAGCCGGACATCGACGGCGCGCTGGTTGGCGGCGCCTCCCTGAAAGCTGACGCTTTCGCGGTGATCGTTAAAGCAGCAGAAGCAGCGAAAAAAGCGTAATTCGCTTTTCCCGGTGGCGACACGCGACCGGGTTGACTGACAAAACGTGGGAGCCCGGCCTAGCACAGCGCAAGCCGGGCTTTCTTTTGCCGTTACAGTTTCCCCAACAGCTGATACCAGGCGTAGTCCAGCGGCAGTAAAATCAGATAACTCACCGCCGCCAGCGCCAGACACAGTTGCATCCCCGCCCTCGCCGGGACCTTGCCTAACCCCATCGCCACCACGATCGGCGACGCCTGATAGGGCAGCAGCGGCGTGGAATAGCCCAGCACCTGAATCATAATCACGCTTAGCAGCGGAAAACCGGTGGCGTCGGCAAAGCTCTGGGCAAAGGTGGTATACAGCGCCGGCACGCCGTTGGCGGTCATAATAAAGTTCAGCGCGCTGGTTATCCCGGTCAGGGCGAGAAAGCTGGTGAAAGGATTGTCTCTATCCAGGGGCATCACCTGCAGCAGCGCATTGCCCACCGCGCCGCCAATCCCGGTTTGGGTGACGGCGATCGCTAGCCCCAGAATCCCGGCGACGTAAATGCAGGTGCGCATATTCACCCCGCTGGCAAACTCCTCGCCGTTAATAAAGCCCACCCGCGGCAGCAGCGTGATCACAGCCGCCGCCAGGCCGGTCCACGCCGGGCCGACGCCGTGCCAGCTCTCGGTCACCCATAGCGAGAGGACCACCGCCAGCAGCCACGCCAGACGTTTCTCGTCGCGGCTCATCGGCGGCAGCGGCGCCAGGTCGCGCGGTGGATGCGGCTTGCCGGGAAACAGCCAGCAAATCAGCGCCACCAGCACCGCCCCTTTCAGCCAGCCAAGCACCGGCGTATGCAGCAGTAAATAGGGAACATAATTCAGATGGATACCGTACGAGCCTTCCGCCGCGCCACTCATCACCAGATTCGGCACGTTGGCGGGCAAAATCGTCGCCGACAGCTGAAAGGTGCCGAACCCCACCGCCAGCGCCAGGCCGAACCAGCCGCGGCTACCGTCGGCAATGCCCGCGCGGCGGGCCATCGCCGCCACGATCGGCATCAGCAGCGCGATGCGCCCCATGTTGGAGGGCATCACGAACGCCAGGGCGTAGCTCAGGAGTACCACGCTGGCGACCATCCGCGGCCAGGAGTCGGTGAGCCTGGCCGACAGCGCCTGCGCCGCCCGGTCCGCCAGTCCGGTTTTACGGATGGCGATGCCGAGCACAAAGCCGCTGAACACCAGCCAGAACGCCGAAGAGGCAAAGCCGCCGAAGATCACCTCCGGCGGAGCGATTTTCGCCATCATCGCCGCTGCGAAGAACAGCAGCGCGGTGATAAATTCCGGCAGCAGCGACGTCGCCCAGAGCACGATGGTGACGCCGACAATCAATGAAGGAAGGAACAGCGGGTGGGTAAGCCAGAGCGACATGCCTGTCTCCTGTCGTTTTTTTCAGCAAGAATACGACGACAGGTAAGACAGGTAAACGCCAGAACTAGTGGTTTGCGTTAAGGATGGCGCAGCGATGATCCTGAATTTCTTCCGCTGAAGCCCGGTTCAGGGTCAGCAGGTTACGCTCCGTCGCCAGCAGCACCAGCGAGCCGTCGCTCTGTTGCGCCATTGCCAGCGCGAAGCGTCCCATATGCTGGCGCGCCTCCGGCACCTCTTCCGCCAGCATCAGGAACGGGCTACGCTGGGCCAGCTCCGCCTCCGTCACCCGGCGCGCCAGGTATTCGTGGCCCTGAAGCCCGCCCGGTAGCGGCAGCCAGCGGCTGCTGATCGCTGCGGCATCCTTATCTAACTGCGCGCGCACATCGGGGCGCAGGCAGGAGATATGAATATGGAAATGGTTTTGCGTACGTCCACTGCGCGAGTTGATCGCCAGCGATACCGCGTTATCAGGAACCGGCGCGCCGTGGCGCTGGCTCATGATTTCACGCCCCTGCCAGGCCTGCCAGAAAAAGTTCGGCGTCAACGGTTCCAGCAGCAGCGGGCTTTCGGTGCCGTTGATGCGGTAGGTCGGCATCAGCAAATATTGCAGCGGGCCGTTACGGTCTTTAAACAGCACATAGCCGCCCTTGAGGTTCACTTCCGCGCACGGCGACGGGTTTTGCTGCTGTTGCTGATGGGGAACGCACTGCTGCAGGACAATCTTGCGTAATGCGTCCGGGTTGCCAGAGTGCAGCCAGTAGTAGCCGCCCGCCAGCGCCGCGAGGATCGCCACCAGCAGCGCCAGCAAAAAGTATCTTACTCTTCTCATTTTCATTCCCTGTTAAGCCTGAAGCGGAAGAGTAGCGTAATTTGATGACTAAATGAAAACAGATGGTGGACGGGGCGTTATCCCGGGTGGCGGCTGACGCCTTACCCGGGCTACGCACCGCGCAAAACTATAGCCCTGCTAAGCGTAGCGCAAGCAGGGACAAGAGAATTAACGCTGGCTAATCTGGTCGAAGGTGCCGCCGTTGGAGAAGTGCTCTTTCTGCGCTTTCGTCCAGCCGCCGAACTCCTGATCGATGGTAAACAGCTTCAGTTTCGGGAATTCGTTAGCATATTTCTTCGCCACATTCGGATCGCGCGGGCGGTAGAAGTTCTTCGCCGCAATCTCCTGGCCTTCCGGCGAGTAGAGATACTTCAGGTACGCTTCCGCCACCTGGCGCGTGCCTTTCTTATCCACCACTTTGTCGACCACCGAGACGGTCGGCTCAGCCAGAATCGACTCACTTGGGGTCACGATTTCAAACTTGTCTTTGCCCAGTTCGTTGGTCGCCAGCAGCGCTTCGTTTTCCCAGGCGATCAGTACGTCGCCGATGCCGCGTTCTACGAAGGTATTGGTCGAACCGCGCGCGCCGGAGTCCAACACTTCCACGTTTTTATACAGCGCCTTGACGAATTCCTGGGCTTTCGCCTGGTCGCCGTGATTCTGATGCAGAGCATAGCCCCAGGCCGCCAGGTAGTTCCAGCGGGCGCCGCCGGAGCTTTTCGGGTTCGGGGTAATGACCGACACGCCCGGTTTGATCAGATCGTTCCAGTCATGGATCTGTTTCGGATTGCCCTTGCGGACGAGGAACACGATGGTGGAGGTATACGGCGCAGAGTTATCCGGCAGGCGTTTCAGCCAGTTTTTATCGATGCGGCCGCGTTCGGCAATAGCGTCGACATCGTAGGCCAGCGCCAGCGTGACCACATCCGCTTCAATACCGTTAATCACCGAGGTCGCCTGTTTGCCAGAGCCACCATGCGACTGGCGGATCACCACGTTGTCGCCGGTCTCCTGCTTCCAGTGTGCGCTAAACGCTTTGTTGTACTGTTCGTACAGCTCGCGCGTTGGATCATAAGATACGTTTAATAGCTGAATATCTTTTGCCAGAACGCTGGCGGATGCCAGCAACAGAGTTAACCCTACGCCCCACTTATTCATCGCACCGCTCTCTTTATGTGTGTTGTGATGGGTTAAGCGTGCCAGAAAGCGATTCAATGATTAAAGAATAAAAAAAGATTGGCTATAACTTGCGGGTATAAAGACGCGAGTAAGGATGACCCCCTCCCGGGCGGGAGAGGGCGCGAAGCGATTAGACTTCTTCCATGCGACCCAGCAGCGCCTGCAGACGTTCCTGCCAGCCCTGCTGCTGCTCTTTCAGCTGGCTGTTTTCGCGCTCCAGCTCTTCACGACCATGCTGCGCGCTCTGAACTTCCTGCACCAGGGTGTTGTTCTTTTCTTTCAGCTCTTCGATTTCCATCTGCAACAGAGTGATGGTATCAATCGCCTGCTGAACCTTAGATTCTAATTTCTCAAACACTTCTAATGACATCGTCATACCTCTCCTGAACTTGCAAGGCGTTGATAGAAACTCGTGTTTCGTATACGCGGTCCCGCCTTAACGAAAATTAGCGCACATAGCGGTGTTATCGTCGATTGTATGAATCCCCGCCGCCCCTGTCCAGCGGCAAGCCGCGTAGATTGCGGTTTGCAACACTTTTCAGTCTTTACCTGGTGCTTTCAGCGCAGTTCGCTCGTAGTTCATGGGTCAATGTTAATTTTATGGTTAACAAAATGCGTGGTGAAACGCTCCGGCAGCGCTCTCAATGCGCGCAAATGGCGCGAAAACGCTCATTTTCTTGACGAGGCACACACATTTGAAGTTCGATATTTCTCGTTTTTGCTCGTTAACGATAAATTAACACTATGCCTACATGGCAATATGGTCGTCTGTGACCACCCTACATACAATAATCATCACCACGCTTCAGGATTCGATTATGAGCCAAACATCAACCTTAAAAGGCCAGTGCATCGCAGAGTTCCTCGGTACCGGGTTGTTGATCTTTTTCGGCGTTGGGTGCGTGGCTGCGCTCAAGGTCGCGGGAGCCAGCTTCGGACAATGGGAAATCAGCATCATCTGGGGTCTGGGCGTCGCCATGGCGATCTACCTGACCGCCGGGGTCTCCGGTGCGCACCTTAACCCAGCGGTGACTATCGCGCTGTGGCTGTTCGCCTGCTTCGAAGGCCGCAAAGTGGTTCCTTTTATTATTTCGCAATTCGCTGGCGCCTTTTGCGCTGCGGCATTAGTTTACGGGCTTTACTACAATCTTTTCCTCGATTATGAAACCACCCACCATATGATTCGCGGCAGCGTGGAAAGCCTCGATCTGGCCGGCATTTTCTCCACTTACCCGAACCCGCACATCAATTTTGTGCAGGCCTTCGCGGTAGAGATGGTGATTACCGCTATCCTGATGGGCGTCATCCTGGCGCTGACCGACGATGGCAACGGCATACCGCGCGGCCCGCTGGCCCCTCTGCTGATTGGCCTGCTGATTGCGGTGATTGGCGCCTCCATGGGACCGCTGACCGGCTTCGCCATGAACCCGGCGCGTGACATCGGCCCGAAAGCCTTCGCCTGGCTGGCGGGGTGGGGTGACGTCGCCTTCACCGGCGGCAAAGATATTCCTTATTTCCTGGTGCCGCTGTGCGCACCGGTGGTCGGCGCGGCGCTGGGCGCATTCAGCTATCGTAAGCTGATTGGCCGTCACCTGCCTTGCGACACCTGCGTGGAGGAAGAGCAACAGAGCCCCTCCTCTTCCACCGCTCAACATAAAGCTTCGCTGTAATCTGACTACGGGACACCGACTATGACCGACAAAAAATATATCGTTGCGCTTGACCAGGGCACTACCAGCTCCCGGGCCGTTGTGATGGATCATGATGCCAATATCGTCAGCGTCTCCCAGCGAGAATTTGAACAGATTTATCCTAAGCCAGGCTGGGTCGAACACGACCCGATGGAAATCTGGGCTTCCCAAAGCTCGACGCTGGTCGAAGCGCTGGCCAAAGCGGATATCAACTCCGATCAGATCGCGGCCATCGGCATCACCAATCAGCGTGAGACCGTGGTGGTGTGGGAGCGAGAGACCGGTAAACCCATCTACAACGCTATCGTCTGGCAGTGCCGCCGTACCGCGGAGATCTGCGAGCAGCTCAAGCGTGACGGGATGGAAGAGTATATCCGCAAGGCCACAGGCCTGGTGGTGGACCCGTACTTCTCCGGCACCAAGGTGAAATGGATCCTCGACCATGTCGAAGGTTCCCGTGAGCGTGCGAAGCGCGGCGAGCTGCTGTTCGGCACCGTTGACACCTGGCTTATCTGGAAGATGACCCAGGGCCGCGTGCACGTCACCGACTACACCAACGCCTCGCGTACCATGCTGTTCAACATTCACGACCTCGACTGGGACGACAAGATGCTCGACGCGCTAGACATTCCGCGCGCCATGCTGCCGGAAGTGCGCAAGTCTTCCGAAGTGTACGGCCAGACCAACATCGGTGGTAAAGGCGGGACCCGTATTCCTATCGCCGGGATCGCCGGTGACCAGCAGGCGGCCCTGTTCGGCCAGCTGTGCGTCAAGGAAGGGATGGCGAAAAACACCTACGGCACCGGCTGCTTTATGCTGATGAATACCGGCGAAAAAGCGGTCACCTCCACCCACGGTCTGCTGACCACCATCGCCTGCGGCCCGCGCGGCGAGGTGAACTACGCTCTGGAAGGGGCGGTGTTTATGGCCGGCGCGTCTATTCAGTGGCTGCGCGACGAGATGAAGCTCATCAGCGATGCCTTCGACTCCGAGTACTTCGCCACCAAAGTGAAGGATACCAACGGCGTATACGTGGTACCCGCGTTCACCGGTCTTGGCGCACCGTACTGGGACCCGTATGCCCGCGGCGCGATTTTCGGCCTCACCCGCGGCGTGAACTCCAACCACATTATCCGTGCGACGCTTGAGTCCATCGCCTTTCAGACCCGCGACGTGCTGGAAGCGATGCAGGCTGACTCCGGCATTCGTCTGCACGCCCTGCGCGTAGACGGCGGCGCGGTGGCTAACAACTTCCTGATGCAGTTCCAGTCCGATATCCTCGGCACCCGTGTCGAGCGTCCGGAAGTACGCGAAGTGACGGCGCTGGGCGCGGCCTATCTGGCCGGTCTGGCGGTCGGTTTCTGGCAGAATCTGGATGAACTGCAGGAGAAAGCGGTGATTGAGCGCGAATTCCGCCCGGGGATTGAAACTACTGAGCGTAACTATCGTTACAGCGGCTGGAAGAAAGCGGTGAAACGCGCGTTAGCGTGGGAAGAGCACGACGAAGCGTAAGATTGTGAAGTTATTCCCGGCTTGCGGCGTAAACGCCTGAGCCGGGCTACAAAACCCCAAACAGCACGATCTTGTAGCCCGGACAGGTGCGCAGCACCGCTTCCGGGTTTTTTATCAGCCAAATATCGGCAGCAGCAGGTACAGCTTAATCACCAGCGCGTTGACGATATCGATAAAGAACGCCCCCACCATCGGCACTACCAGGAAGGCCATATGCGATGGCCCGAAACGGTCGGTAATCGCCTGCATATTGGCGATCGCCGTCGGCGTTGCCCCCAGGCCAAACCCGCAATGCCCGGCTGCCAGCACCGCGGCATCGTAGTTTTTGCCCATCATCCGATAGGTGACGAACACCGCATACAGCGCCATCGCCAGCGCCTGCACCGCCAGGATAATAATCATCGGCAGCGCCAGCGAGGCCAACTCCCACAGCTTGAGGCTCATCAGCGCCATGGCGAGGAACAGCGACAGGCTGACGTTGCCCAACACCGATACCGCGCGATCGAACACCCGATACAACCCCGCCAGCGCCAGGCTGTTGCTGAGGATCACGCCGATAAACAGCACGCAGACGAAGGTCGGCAGCTCGAAGACGCTCCCCGCCAGCAGTTGCGCAACCACCTTGCCCAGCGTCAGACAGATGGCGATCAGGGCGATACTTTCGATCAGCACCAGCGAGGTGATCACCCGCCCCACGTCCGGCTTTTCAAAGGCGGTTGGCGCCACCTGATCGTCCGGTGTCCCGTCCGGTGAGGAAGAGTGCTTCACCAGATAACGCGCCACCGGGCCGCCGATCAGGCCGCCCAGCACCAGGCCGAAAGTCGCGCAGGCCATCGCCACCTCGGTGGCGTTGGCAAAACCGTAGCGCTCAACGAACAGCTTACTCCACGCCGCCCCGGTGCCGTGGCCGCCGGATAAGGTAATCGACCCGGCCAGCAGACCCATTAGCGGATCCAGCCCCAGCAGCGTCGCCATGCCGATACCGAGGGCGTTCTGCAGCAGCAGCAGGCCAACCACCACGATCAGGAAAGTGCCCAGCACCTTGCCGCCGGCCCGCAGGCTGGCGAGGTTGGCGTTAAGACCGATGGTGGCGAAGAACGCCAGCATCAGCGGATCTTTCAGACTCATATCGAAATCAATTTCGATATCCATGCTTTTTTTCAGCGCCAGCAGCGCCAGCGCCACCAGCAGACCGCCGGCAACGGGTTCAGGAATAGTGTATTTCTTAAGGAAGGGAACGGTTTGTACGAGTTTTCTGCCGAGTAACAGCACGAGCGTTGCGGCAACGAGCGTCGATAAGGTATCGAGATGAAACATAAAAAGCTCCTTATGGGCGCATGATCCATTCACACGCGACGATATTCCTGGTGTCTTTAGCTTCTCATCATGAGGAGTCAGAGGGGGATTTTACGCAGAACGGCGGAAAAATTGACAGAAAAAGATATTTTGTATCCTTAATGATGCGATTTAGCATACAAAATGTTAATTACCTCGTTGCGCATATTCACGGTATAAATTTTTATGAGCAAACGCTGGCAAACGTTTGCTTTTGGTCTACAGTCCGATAAAATTCCCGCTTTGCCACCTTGGGATTGCTTGTGATGTCCGTTAACACCGCAGAGTCAGAAAATGCGCAACCGGTTGCGCATAAACCAGCCAGCGAATTAATCTACCGCCTCGAAGATCGCCCGCCGCTACCGCAAACCCTGTTCGCCGCCTTCCAGCACCTGCTGGCAATGTTTGTCGCGGTGATCACCCCGGCGCTGTTAATCTGCCAGGCTCTCGGTCTCCCGGCGCAAGATACCCAACATATCATCAGCATGTCGCTGTTCGCCTCCGGCGTCGCCTCTATTATTCAGATCAAAGCCTGGGGCCCGGTCGGCTCCGGACTGCTCTCCATCCAGGGCACCAGCTTCAACTTTGTCGCCCCGCTGATCATGGGCGGTACCGCCTTGAAAACCGGCGGCGCCGACGTCCCCACCATGATGGCCGCCCTCTTCGGCACCCTGATGCTGGCCAGCTGCACCGAAATGGTCCTCTCCCGGATCCTGCACCTGGCGCGCCGTATCATTACCCCGCTGGTTTCCGGCGTGGTGGTGATGATTATCGGCCTGTCGCTGATTCAGGTCGGACTGACCTCCATCGGCGGCGGCTACGCGGCGATGGCTGACCACACCTTTGGTGCGCCGAAAAATCTGCTGCTGGCGGGTATCGTGCTGGCGCTGATTATTATCCTCAACCGCCAGCGCAACCCGTACCTGCGCATCGCCTCGCTAGTGATTGCCATGGCTGCCGGTTATCTGGCGGCGTGGTTCCTCGATATGCTGCCAGCCAACACCGCCCCGACCAACAGCAGCCTCATCACCGTCCCGACGCCGCTCTATTATGGCCTCGGCATCGACTGGAGTCTGCTGCTGCCCCTGATGCTGGTGTTTATGATCACCTCCCTGGAAACCATCGGCGATATCACCGCCACCTCCGACGTCTCCGAACAGCCGGTCTCGGGTCCGCTGTATATGAAGCGCCTGAAAGGCGGCGTGCTGGCTAACGGCCTGAACTCCTTCGTTTCCGCGGTCTTCAACACCTTCCCGAACTCCTGCTTCGGCCAGAACAACGGCGTGATCCAGCTGACCGGGGTCGCCAGCCGCTACGTCGGCTTTGTGGTTGCCCTGATGCTGATCGTCCTCGGCCTGTTCCCGGCGGTGAGCGGCTTTGTCCAGCATATCCCTGAGCCGGTGCTCGGCGGCGCCACGCTGGTGATGTTCGGCACCATCGCCGCGTCCGGCGTGCGCATCGTCTCCCGTGAACCGCTGAACCGTCGGGCAATCCTGATTATCGCTCTGTCGCTGGCGGTAGGCCTCGGCGTGTCGCAGCAGCCGCTGATCCTGCAGTTCGCCCCGGACTGGCTGAAAAACCTGCTTTCCTCCGGGATTGCCGCCGGCGGTATCACGGCGATTGTTCTGAATTTAATTTTCCCGCCAGAAAAGGCGTGATCTCATGCGTTCCCGGTCACGCAACGGCCGGGACGTCCTCCAACCACCAGCCCCATCACGGAAATAAACCACGCCTGCCTTGAGAAGTGCGCCTAAATCGGGCATAACACGGTGATGTGCATCTCACAGAATGGAAGACCATGAAATTTCTTGGAAAGCTGATTCTCTGGCTGCTAGTCGCTCTGCTGCTCGTCATTATTGGCGCGTGGTTCCTGCTGCAAACCCACTGGGGCGCCCGCCAGGCCAGCGCCTGGCTCAGCAATGGCACCGGCTGGCAGGTCTCCTTCGATGAGATGGAGCACGATTTCTCCTCCCCCCTTCATGTGCAGTTGCGAAACGTCACCTTTGGTCGGGAAGGCAAGCCTGCCACTTTGGTGGCAAAAACGGTCGACATTGGCTTCAGCACCCGCCAGTTTAGCGATCCGCTGCATGCGGATGAGATAGTCCTTAACGACGGCACTCTGAATCTGTCACCCCACTCTGCAGACCTACCGTTCGCTGCCGACCGGCTGATGTTGCGCAATATGGCTTTCAACAGCCCGGAAACCGGCTGGGCGCTCAGCGCGCAGCGCGTCACCGGCGGCGTCAGCCCATGGACGCCGGAGGCGGGCAATGTGCTGGGGAAAACGGCGCAGATCCAGATGAGCGCGGGCTCGATGACGCTCAATGGCGTCGAAGCCAGCAACGTTCTGATTCAGGGTAAGATTGATCAGGGCGAGGTCACCCTCTCCACCCTCGGCGCCGATGTCGCCCGCGGCACCTTAACCGGCAATGCCAAACGCAGCGCCGATGGCAGCTGGCGGGTGGATAACCTCCAGCTCAACGAGATTCGACTGCAGAGCCCCGCCTCGCTGGCCGAGTTTTTCGCGCCGTTAACCACGGTCCCCTCTCTGCAGATTGGCCGCCTGGACATCACCGACGCCCGCCTGCAGGGAACGGACTGGGCGGTAACCGACCTCGACCTGAGCCTGCGCAACCTGACCCTTAGCCACGGCGGCTGGCAGAGCGAGGACGGCACGCTGTCGATGAACGCCAGCGAATTTATCTACGGTTCGCTGCACTTCTTCGACCCGATCCTCAATGCTGAATTCTCTCCCCAGGGCATTGCGCTGCGCCAGTTCACTTCGCGCTGGGAGGGCGGCATGGTGCGCACCTCCGGCAACTGGCTGCGCGCCGGGAACGCCCTGGTGCTCGACGACACCGCCTTCGCCGGACTGGAGTACACGCTGCCGGCGAACTGGAAACAGCTGTGGATGACGCCGCTGCCAGCCTGGCTGCAAAGCCTGACGCTGAAAAAATTCAGCGCCAGCCGCAATCTGATCATAGATGTGGACCCTGCTTTCCCGTGGCAAATTACCGCCCTCGATGGCTATGGCGGCGAGCTACAGCTGGTGAAAAATGGCAGCTGGGGAGTATGGAACGGCAGCGCGACGCTGAACGCCGCGGCGGCGACTTTCAACCGGATCGACGTGCGCCGCCCATCACTCAAACTGAACGCCACAGCCTCGACGGTCAATATCACTGAGCTTAGCGCCTTCACCGAGCGCGGCATTTTGCAGGCCACCGCCGCGGTATCCCAGCTGCCGCAGCGCCAGGTCAATCTGAGCTTCAGCGGCCGCGGCGTGCCGCTGAATATTCTGCAGGCCTGGGGCTGGCCGTCGCTACCTATAAGCGGGGATGGCAATCTCCAGCTGACCGCCAGCGGCAGCGTGCAGGCCGATGCCCCGCTCAAACCGACGATCAACGGGCAGCTCAGCGCCGTGAATATGGAGAAACAGCAGGTGGCGCAAATCATGCGCAACGGCGAGGTCAGCCCCGCCCCCGCCGCGCCAGCGCCCGCTCCCGTCACCCCATAGCGATGCCCATTCCCTCTCCTCTATGGGGAGAGGGATTGCTTCCCGGCAAAACTCCACTCTGACTACTCTCTCCCTTTCAGGGAGAGAGTTGGGGTGCGAGTCCTGAAACCTGTGCGCAATACGCGGCTATCTGTACCTATTTAGCGCAACAGGTTCCTTTCAAATATCAGAGTTGCTATAACCAAATCACTGGAAGTCGATAAAAAACCGCTCCCTGTACCTACAAAAATATAAAAGGATCAATCATGCCTGAAATACGTCAGCGTATTCTGGAGAATATGCAAAAATTCTCCCGGGCCATGATCGGCGCCGTATTGTTCTTGCCGGTCATTGGCTTAATTCTGGCCCTCAGTTCAGTATTAACTAATCCGACATTAATTGCTGAAACCAGTTTCTTACATCAGCTTGGGCAAATGCTCGGCGACACCTTTTGGCCTTTATTTGGCAACCTCGGCTTATTATTTTGCGTCGGCATAAGCTATGGCCTGGCAAAGGATAAAAAAACCGAAGTCGCACTGGTTTCAGTGATGTGCTTTATTATGTTTCTTGGCGCCAACCACTCCTGGCTGGAACACACCCATGGACTCGCCGAAAAAATTAACGGTGAATATTATGGCACCGGGCAAACCCAGCTGCTGGGCTTTGTGGTGGTGGATATGGGCGTTTTCCTGGGCATTATTCTCGGCTGCACGATTGCGTGGGTGCACAATAAAGTCTCTGCCATTGAGCTGCCTGGCGCGCTGTCGATGTACGGCGGCGCCAAGCTGACGCTGGTGGCGATGACGCCGGTGGTTATCTTCTACGCCATCGCCTTTACCTGGATTTGGCCCTTTATGACCCACGGCATCTCCGCCCTCACCGGTTTTATGAAAAATGCCGGGGTCGCCGGGGTCTTCGTCTATGGTTTCTTTGAAAAATTCCTTATCCCCACCGGCCTGCACCATTTCGTCTGGTCCCCCTTCCAGCTCACCCAGATTGGCGGCACGCTGAACGTGGATGGTCAGGTGGTCTCCGGCACCCAGGCCATATTCCTCGCCTATATGCGCCATCCCGACCTGACGCCGGTCATGAACGACGCATTACGTTTTTCGCAGCAAGGGATGACCACCATCTTCGGCCTGGCGGGCGCCTCGCTGGCGTTCTACCACACCGCGAAACCGGAGAAGAAAGCGATGGCGAAGGCGATTCTGCTGCCGGCGATTATCACCTCGATGCTGACCGGCATCACCGAGCCGATTGAGTTCACCTTCTTATTTGTCTCGCCGCTGCTGTGGGTGATCCACGCGACGTTAACCGCCGCCTCGCAGGCCATTTGCGACATCTTCACCGTACGTCCCTGGGGTGCATCGGGCCTGATCGAGTTTCTGATCTATAACCTGCCGCTGCCGGTCTCCTTAACGCGCTGGCCGGGCTATGTCCTTATCGGTATCGGCCAGTTCGCCGTCTACTACGTGATTTTCCGCACCCTGGTGGTGAAGCTGAACCTGAAAACGCCGGGCCGGGAAGATGACGAGAACGTGAAGCTCTACAGCAAAGCAGAGTACCGCCAGAAAGTCGCGCAACCGCAGTCGGTCACCGATGACATTATCCGCGGCCTCGGGGGCAAGGAGAATATTCTCTCCGTCGATAATTGTTTTACTCGCCTGCGCGTGGCCGTGCGCGATATGGCGCGGGTTGATGACACGCAATTAAAAAATACCGGCGCCAACGGCGTCGTACGCAATCGAAATGAAGTTCAGGTTATTTATGGCGTCAAAGTGGGACAGGTACGTTCCCGGGTTGATAACTGGTTAGCAGAAAATTAATGAGGAGTATTTATGAAATTAACCGTATTAGGCGGGGGCGGCGTTCGCTCTGCATTTTTAGCGAAATCTCTGGCCTATAACGCTCACCGCATTGGTTTAACAGAAGTCGTTTTTCTCGATAACTCTGCTGATAATCTGGCGATATTTGGCGAAATTGCCCGCTATGTATTTAATACCATTCGCCCGGATATTCAGTTTAGTACCACCACCGACCCGGTCGCAGCGCTGCAGGACGCCAACTATATCATTACCACCCTGCGGGTTGGCGGCGATGAAAGCCGCATTCGCGACGAACGTATTGCGCTTGAGCATAACACTCTCGGCCAGGAGACCACCGGCGCCGGCGGTTTCGCGATGGCCATGCGCTCGATCCCGGCGATCCTTCGCTATTGCCGGCTGATCGAAGAACATGCCGCCGAAGACGCTATTCTGTTTAACTTTACCAACCCGTCAGGTCTGGTGACGGAAGCGATTATTAAGTCCGGCTTTAAGCGCCGGGTCTATGGGATCTGCGATGCCCCCTCCGAGCTGATTCGTGAACTGCCGGCGATCCTTGGCTGTGAGGAGCGCGACCTCAGCGTGGAATGCTATGGGCTGAACCATTTCTCCTGGTTTACCCACTTCACCGTCCGTGGGGAAGAGGTGACCGAACGGCTGATCGCCAGCCCGGAACTGTACCAGAAGACGGCGATGCAGTACTTCTCCCCGGAGCTGGTACGGCTTTGCGATAATCAGCTCCTCAATGAATATCTCTATTATTACTACTATCGCGACGAGGCGCTGAAGGCGATTCAGGGGGCCGGCGAGACGCGCGGAGAGCAGATCGCCCGCATCAATCAGGAGATGCGCGAGGCGCTGCGCACCGTGGATGCCAGAACGCAACCGGAGGCCGCCTTCACCATCTGGATGCAGCATTATCTGCGCCGGGAAAACAGCTATATGCAGAACGAATCCCGGCAGGAGAAATTCCACACCCGCGAACCGCTGACGCTGCGCCAGTTTATCGAAGAGCCGGACACCGGCGGCTATGCCGGAGTGGCGCTGGATATCCTGGAAGCGGTGAACAGCACCACCACTAAGCGGATCGTGGTGTCGATCCAGAATAATGGCACGCTCGATTTTTTACGCCCGGACGACGTGATCGAGATCAGCTGCGACCTGAGCCGGGATGGCCTCAAGCCGGTGACGCCGGTGAAGGTGCCGACAGCGCAGAAGAATATGATTGCCTGCGTGAAGGAGTATGAGCGGCTGGCGGTGGCGGCGATCCTGCAGCAGGATAAATCGCTGGCGGTGCGGGCGCTGATGGCGCATCCGCTGATCGGTTCCTATTCGCTGGCGAAAACCCTGGTCGAAGCCTATCTCGACGATGAGCAGTTCGCCGCCTGGCGGTAATCCGCTGCCGATGGGATTCCCCCGCTCGCACCGCGCTTAGCGGGGCTACGAACGGAGCGGTTTGTGTTTTATGTAGGCCGGGTCAGGCGTAAGCCGCCACCCGGCAAAATAGCCGTATCACCCGGTAGCCCGGATAAGGCGCCAGCCGCCATCCGGGAACTCCCCCCGCTCGCACCGCGCTTAGCGGGGGCTAACTATTGCTACGTAGACTGGTAAACCACATCTTCAATAGTCGCTCAAAGCCTAAGATGCAGTAGCCGAAAAACGGGTTGCTCCAGTAAATATCATCATCGAACTTCTGCGGGTCGTGAATAATAAACGCCGTATCCGCGGCCTGCGCCAGCGGGCTTTGGTAGTCGCCGGTAAAGCAAACCAGATTAATCTCCTTCCCCTCCAGGGCCTTAACCCAGTTGAGCGCCGAGCTGCTGCGCCCGGATTTAGAAATGATCCAGATGGAGTCGAAGCAGGCGGCGTTTTTCTGTTCGAGGATTTCGTAATCGGGCCACAGCGCCAGGCTGGCATTCACGCCGGTGACGAGAAACTTGTTGTAAATATACTGGGCGATCAGCTGTGAAAAGCCGCTGCCGTGGATCAGGATGCGCTGCTGTTTAAGGCTTGCCAGCAGCGGCGTCAGCGCTTCTTCCGGCTGAACGCTCATGTAGTCGATATCGTTGGTGACATCGAGCTTCGGCATGGTGATATTGAACTTGATGAAATAGACCAGCTCCAGCCAGCCGCTGAACTTCAGTTTCTTTGCCAGCCGGACCAGGGAAGAGGGGTTGCTGTAGCACTGTTCAGCCACAGCGCGAACTCCCTGGCGGATACACTGCTCCGGGTCGTTCTGAATAAAGCGCAGCACGGTCATTTCCGTTTTGCTTAGCTTCACGTCACGAAAGATATTTTCTACGTCCATGGCGGGCTCCTCTCAGCGGCAGAATACGCTAACACCGTTCGACAACCGCGTCTGCGGCCTGAGTCACCACTATGAAATGAACGTTACTTTTTGTACAAAAATGGAATAAAAAAACCCTCTCCGCCGGGCGAAGAGGGCTGCTGCTGTTAACCTATTTACAACGTAATCGTCAGCGTATTGCCCTCGGCGCTCACCACCACGCCCAGTTCGCTACCGGTCTGCGTACCGCCCTGCACGCCCGCGACCTGCGGGATATTGCGCAGACACAGCGTCCAGCCGCGGGCCTCGCCTTCGCCGCTCACAGCGATGGCGTTACCCTGGCGCCTGGCCTTCAGGGTGAAGATCGTCGAGCCGTCTGCCGCCGGAACGTCACAGCGTGCCTCGCGTCCATCCTCAAGGTGGAACAGCTGGAAGGCGGTGCCCTCATGCCAGGCGTAATCCGGCTTCTGGTCATTGTTGCCCAGCGCCAGCAGGCTGTTGTCGCGAACGTAGACCGGCAGGCTCAGCGCATCGTGATGCTGCTTATGCCAGCGGCTACCCGGCAATTCATCGTTATGCCACAGATGCGTCCAGTGCCCTTCCGGCAGATAAAACTGCACTTCGCCGGCCTCGGAGAACACCGGCGCCACCAGGACCGAATCGCCCAGCATATACTGGCGGTCGAGATAGTCGCAGGCCGGATCGTCCGGAAACTCGAGCATCATCGCGCGCAGCATCGGCGTGCCGCACTCGTTGGCCAGCGCCGCCTGACGATAGAGATAAGGCATCATGCGGCATTTCAGCTGCGTGAAGTGGCGCACCACGTCGCAGGACTCGTCATCGTAGGCCCATGGCACCCGATAGGATTTGCTGCCGTGCAGCCGGCTGTGGCTGGAGAGCAGGCCGAAAGCGCACCAGCGCTTGTAGACGTGGGCCGGCGCGGTGTTTTCGAAACCGCCGATATCGTGACTCCAGAAACCGAAGCCGGACATGCCGATCGACAGCCCGCCGCGCAGGCTTTCCGCCATCGATTCGTAGTTGGCGTAGCAGTCGCCGCCCCAGTGCACCGGGAACTGCTGCGCGCCCACCGAGGCGGAGCGGGCGAACAGCACCGCCTCCTGCTCGCCGACGGTCTCTTTCAGCACCTTCCACACCAGCTCGTTATAGATGAAGGCGTAGTGGTTGTGCATTTTCTGCGGATCGGAACCGTCAAACCACTGGACGTCGGTCGGGATACGCTCGCCAAAGTCGGTCTTGAAGCAATCGACCCCCATCGCTACCAGACCTTTTAACTTGTCGGCGTACCACTGGCGGGCTTCCGGATTGGTGAAGTCATAAATCGCCAGCCCCGGCTGCCACTTATCCCACTGCCACAGCGAACCGTCCGGACGCTTCAGCAGATAACCCTTCTCTTTCAGCTCTTTGAACACCGGCGAGCGCTGACCGATGTACGGGTTGATCCACACGCAGACCTTCAGCCCTTTCGCCTTCAGGCGCTTGATCATCCCTTCCGGGTCCGGGAAAGTTAGCGGATCCCATTCAAAATCGCACCACTGGAAGGCCTTCATCCAGAAGCAGTCGAAGTGGAAGACGTGCAGCGGCAGATGGCGCTCAGCCATGCCGTCGATAAAGCTATTCACCGTCGCTTCGTCATAGTTGGTGGTGAACGAGGTCGTCAGCCACAGACCAAACGACCATGCCGGCGGCAGCGCCGGGCGGCCGGTGAACTGCGTATAGCGGTTAAGCACCGCTTTCGGCGTCGGGCCGTCGATCACGAAGTACTCGAGGTATTCGCCTTCAACGCTGAACTGGACTTTAGAGACTTTCTCCGAGCCCACCTCGAAGGAGACGCGCTGCGGATGGTTGACCAGCACGCCGTAGCCGCGGTTGGTCAGATAGAACGGGATATTTTTGTAGGATTGCTCGGTGCTGGTGCCGCCGTCCTCGTTCCAGGTTTCTACCGTCTGGCCGTTGCGCACCAGGGCGGTAAAGCGCTCGCCGAGGCCGTAGACGGTTTCGCCGACGCCGAGGTCGAGGCGCTCAAACATGTAGTTGCGCTGGGTCTTACTATCCTGCACGTAGCCGTTGTTTTTTAGCTGGCTACCGGTGATACGCAGGCCGTCGCGCAGAAAATCCAGCCCCCAGAATTCGCCTTTAGTCACCCGCACGCTGAGGCTGCCGCTTTTCAGCTCGGCGAACCCGGCCGTATTTTCTATTTCGACATGGACGTCTTTCTGCACGTTCAGCGGATAGTGCGGGCCGTTATCCAGCGCGCCCTGGAAGTGCTCCATACGCACGCCGATTATCCCTTCCTGCGGCGAGAAAAAGCGCAGGGTGAACAATGGCGTATCCAGCTGCCAGGCGCGTTCGCGGACATCGCGCGGCGCGGCATAGACCACCATTTCATTCCCCTGCTGCTCCACCTCGTAAACCTGTACGGGTTGGATCAGGTTGAGCCCTGGTTGAATGAGCCAGTTTCCATCACTGATTTTCATTAAAACGTCCTCTTAGTTTTGCCATTCTTTGTCGATCGGGGCGGCGGTGAAATCTTGTTCGTTGCGACGCGCGCCCTCGGCCAGCTCGGCCATCATTTTTTTCAGGAACGGCGTTTTCAGCGTGTAGTAGCGTTTGGCGATCACCGCGCTCAGCAGGTAGCACACCGCCGGAACGAGGGTGAACAAGGCGATAATGATGGTGAGGGTGGCGCTGTTCTGGGTTTTAGCGGCGGCATCATAGCCGCCGCCGGCCAGCATCCAGCCGATCAGCGCGCCGCCCAGCGCCAGCCCCAGCTTGAGCACAAACAGGGTGCCGGCGAAGCTGATGCCGGTCAGGCGTTTGCCGTTACACCATTCGCCGTAGTCGACGGTGTCGGACATCATTACCCACTGGATTGGCGTCACCAGCTGGTGCAGTACGCCAATGACGAAGATAAAGACAAACATGGTGATTTCGGCGTCCATCGGTACGAAGAACATCGCCACGCTGAGCACCGCCAGGAGGGCGTTGGTCCACCAGAAGACGCTGACTTTGCATTTCCAGTCGGTCAGCGGTTTCGCCAGCGCCGAGCCAATCAGGTTGCCGACGCAGTAGGTCGTGAGGAAGGCGGTGAACAGCGCCGCCGAGCCCATGATCCAGGTGGTGTAATACATCATCGCGCCGCCGCGAACGCAGACCGCGAGGATATTGAGGATGGTGAGCACGCCGACCACCCGCCACTGGTCATTGCGCCAGATATCGCGCAGGTCTTCACGCATCGAGGTACTGCTCGGCGGCGCTTCGACACGCTCTTTGGTGGTAAAGAAGCAGAAGGCCAGCATCAGGAAGGCAATCACCGACAGCACCGCGATGCCCCCCTGGAAGCCGAGCGCTTTGTCTTCGCCGCCGATAAAGTTGACCAGCGGCATCATCAGCACGGTGGAGAGCATGCCCCCCGCCGTCGCCAGCACGAAGCGCCAGGACTGCAGCGAAATGCGCTGCGTCGGGTTGTCGGTGATCACGCCGCCCAGCGCGCAGTAGGGGATATTCACCACGGTGTAGAGCAGGGTCAGCAGCGTGTAGGTCACGGCGGCGTAGATCAGCTTGCCGTTGTGGCTTAAATCCGGCGAGCTGTAGGCCAGCACGCAGACGAGGCCGAACGGGATGGCGCCGAAGAGGATCCATGGGCGGAACTTACCCCAGCGGCTGCGGGTACGGTCGGCAAGCAGACCCATACACGGGTCGGAAATCGCGTCCAGCGCGCGCGCCAGCAGGAACATGGTGCCGACAAAGCCGGCGGGGATACCAAAAATATCGGTGTAAAAAAACATCATGTACAACATGACGTTATCAAAAATAATGTGGCTGGCGGCATCACCCATGCCGTAACCAATTTTCTCTTTGACGGACAAAATGTGATCTTTCATATGCGCACTATTCCCTTAGCGGCACCGAGGGTTGGTACCGGTTACGGTTTTTGTAAACCTTTGCCGCACTAAGATGAATTGCGATATCTCGTTATCAGATTACGTTTCTTGTTTTCTGTGATCGCGGTAGGGAATCAGGGAGTGAAAAAGTGTAACTCACTGATTTTGTGAGGATTTGTCCAGGACTGTTCTGTAAAGTCCAGTTTTAACAGTAAAAAAGTGCGTTTAGGTATGTGGTAAACGGCTGAAAGTAGCTATAATGCGCCCCGCCTCCATGTAGCAATCGAGGCGCGGAAGATCGTCATCTCCGGTGAGGTGGCTGGACTTCAAATCCAGTTGGGGCCGCCAGCGGTCCCGGGCAGGTTCAACTCCTGTGATCTTCCGCCAAAATTCCTCCGCCACCATCCGAAAACGTCTAAAAACCCCTTATTTTCAATATAGATAGAAAAACACTCATCCGTAACCGTCCGACAAGTTCTCCCTGAATCCATGAAAAATATGTATAGTGATGTGTATAGATTTTTTATACATATTTTTGACTTATACACATGGCACTAACAGATGTACAAATTAAACGAGCAAAGCCACAAGACAAGCCATACACATTGAACGATGGGCAAGGCCTGTCATTGCTTATCAATCCCGATGGCTCGAAGGGCTGGCGCTTCCGCTTTCGTTTTGCCGGTAAAGCGCGGCTAATGTCATTTGGCAGCTACGAACTTGTGAGCCTCGCAGAAGCACGTGAGAAACGCGATACGGCCCGTAAACAAGTAGCAAACGGCATAGACCCAGTGGAAGAACGTAAAGCCCAAAAGCTTGCACAACAACTTTCAACAGAGAACTCATTCGAAGCCATATGTCGAGAATGGCACGCCAACAAAGCTGACCGCTGGACAGTGGCCTATCGCGAAGAAATCATTAAGACATTCGAGCAAGATGTGTTCCCGTTCATTGGTAAACGCCCTATCAGTGAAATCAAGCCGTTAGAACTGCTTGAAGTATTGCGACGAATAGAGAAGCGTGGAGCACTGGAGAAAACCAGAAAAGTGCGCCAAAGATGTGGCGAGGTCTATCGCTATGCAATTATAACTGGCCGGGCCGAATACAATCCCGCGCCTGATTTAGCCATCGCTCTGGCCGTACCAAAGCAAAAACACCATCCTTTTCTATCTGCCGAAGAGCTGCCTCATTTCATTCGGGATTTGGAGGCATACACCGGCAGCATCATCACCAAAAATGCAACTAAGATAGTTATGCTTACTGGTGTAAGAACGCAGGAGATGCGCTTTGCTACGTGGGAAGAGGTTGATTTGGATAAGGGGGTTTGGGAGATACCAGCGGAACGTATGAAAATGCGTAGGCCTCACATTGTTCCTTTATCTACTCAGGTAGTTGACCTTTTTAAACAGCTCAAACCAATTACCGGCCATTACCCTTACATCTTTATTGGCAGGAACAACCGTAGCAAACCGATCTCGAAAGAAAGTGTTTCACAAGTGATTGAGTTACTTGGTTACAAAGGCCGTGCTACAGGTCACGGATTTAGACATACAATGTCGACAATATTGCATGAACAAGGGTTTGATAGCACATGGATTGAATTGCAGCTTGCTCATGTAGATAAGAATACTATTCGTGGTACCTACAATCATGCGCAATACTATTTGCAGCGAAAAAAAATGCTACAATGGTACTCTTGTAACTTATATCCAATAAGTAAAAGTTAATCGGTTGTTACGTACAATGCAGACTTCGTATACCTGGAGCATGGATATGAATATTGATGTAAATCAGCTAGTTAAGCTTGGGATTATTCCACCTCCTGATGATGAAGTCGTGATTGAACAAGGCTGTCTTATAAGTAACAATAATACTGAAGATCCCTATTCAGTATTATTTGGCTGGAGCCTTCCCAATGCTATTATTTGCGATCAGGCATGGAAAGAGTATCGATTAAAAATGCTCACCTACCTTAAAGATGAATGCGACGATGAAGAACGGGATGAGTATTTATCGAAAATTCAAACAGAAGATTTTCATTGGAACTGGTTTAATAAATCCAGATGCTATAACACAGAAGAATATAAATGGTTCTTCTTAAAAACTGGTGATAGCGTTGAAGCAGCTTGTTTAATATACTTTCCGAAAAAAAGTGCATTAAATGACGAAAACATTTTTTATGTTGAGTTTATTGCTGTCGCTCCATGGAATAGATTAACTCCTCTTGAAAAAAAACGTTATAATGGAGTCGGGAAAAAATTATTACAAGCAGTTATAAAATATTCCGCAGCTACACTAGGCTATAAATATGGTTTCTGTTTACATTCTTTACCCCAAGCGCAAGGGTTTTACGAGCATATTGGTATGATTCATATCGACGCGCTTGATAAAGCACCATTGCAGTATTATGAAATTGATGATAATAACTCTATGAGATTTGCGGGGGTTCTGTGAAAGATAATATTGACGATATTGACTTCTCTTTCGGTAAATATTCTTCTACATCGCTACACCAGGAATACGATGATTTCCTGCGATTCAGTGATTACGTCGAATCATTGCCAGCAGAAGTCAAACGCTCAAAAAACATTACGGGCAGGCGGAAAAATTATAAGAATATTTCTACTCTTTTTTCATCATTCCGCAATTCTGATGGAAAAAACGCGACTTTGTTTAGGAGAGGAACTTCATTCGATGAAAACCTCATTAACTCTTGGTTATCATTTGTATATGAAAAAGAAGCATTTATTTGCTCAATGCTAAATGTACCGCAATATACTCCGATTACGAACGATGTTTTAAGCGAGTTCACCAAAAATAGTATTAATGAAAATTTTCCATTAGTTGCGCCAAAAGTTCTACTTGAACTTGGTATAATTTTATTATACGAGGAATCAATTCCTTCGGCAAAGGTAGATGGTGTTGTTTATGTTAACGACCATGGAAACCCCGTTATAGGTATGAGTCTCCGCTTTAGCCGAATCGACAACTACTGGTTTACTTTAATGCATGAATTATCTCATGTGTTATTACATTACGATCAGTTAGGTTCTCCAATCATTGATGATACGGAAAGAGAGTTTGATCCTGAGGATTTAGTTGAAGCTCAAGCAGACAGGATGGCTTTAGATTTATTAATACCAAGAAGTATGTGGCGAGGATGTGCTGCTAAACGCTCACTTAGGGAAGACGATCTCTTTTCCTTTTCTAAGGAAGTTGGAATACATCCAGCAATAGTTGCTGGTAGAATAAGAAAGGAAACAGGGAGCTATAAAATTTTCTCTAAGATTGTTAATCAGATTAATATCAGGGAGATGGTATTTTAATGTATAACTACACACCTTTTCTAAAGTTAAAAGTTAGTGAAATAAGTGCACTTAAAGAACTTGGTGCAAATAAAAAGAATAATTTTATTCCTTTTTTTGATTTTCCTCGGAAAAAACCGAAAAAAAGCCGTTACTCCGGTGAGCAAAAAAGCGATAAAAATCAGCTATTTGCGAATGATTTGGATAGACTTGAAGCAAAATTTAATAGCACCTTGAAATGGATAAAAGAATTTTATCTAGATAACTATGATGTCGAAGATGAAATATCTTTAGGGCATAAATATCACTATTACGACATAATTAGTAATTTTTCAAAGTTTGGAATGATCCCTGTCGTTGCTCTCGACAGAAGTCCACATCACTTATTATCCGTTATTCATGGCTTTGAACATGGCTTATTTAAATATAAAAAAGTCGCACTTCGATTAACAAAAGATTATTTCTGCAATTATTCTCTTTTTAAAGAAGAGATAGATGAACTTATTGAAACATTAGAGCCTTACGTTGACTCATTTGATATAATATTTGATTGTAGGGTTTGTAAGGCAGGTGATGCCGATAAACTTTCAAAGCAAATAGTAAATTTTGTTTCAAACTTAAAATTTAATTCTAATTACAATAAATTACATAAAATAATTACAACTGGATCAATGATTCCATCCTCAATCAGTGAGTTACTGGAAACTCAGGCTGAACTGGATATTATCCGAGAGGAAATAAAAATTTATAATGCTGTCTTTGAAAGTTATAAATCAGATTATAAATTAGTGTTTGGTGACTATGGCTGCGTAAGCCCTGAATATTCTGACATAGAATTATTTGATGAAGATATGCAAAATGTCACTACTGCAAAGGTAATTTATCCTTACCATGATCGTCTTTTTATTAAGAGGGGTGGGCGTGTAAAAAGTGATAAGCATCAGTACAACGAGTTTGCAGAGTATATTGTCACCAGAAGTGGGTTCTATAGAGGTAAGGAATATTCTTCGGGTGATCTATATTTATTCCAGAAAGCAAATTATGAGGGTAAGTCTGTTACGGCTGCTTCAATAGTTAAGCCTCTAGTAAACCTTCATTTATCATATATGATTCTTGAGCGATGAAGCAATTGTTTACTGATTTCGCTGCTTACGCTAAGTTTGTCAAGTTGACCAGAGATTCGCAGCGAAATAGTATCTCTGTTTTTGTCTTTGCTTAAAATAGAGATGTTTTCTTTAGTTAAAATTTCGAGCATTTCACTTTTCCATAGCGTACTCAAAGCGACCGTTGGATTGAATCCTGCATTTGCTTTTGTTTTCCGGGCATATGTTAATTTTATCTGACCTTTATCTATTCGAGCGATCAAAACCCCCCAATGACTAGGCGCGAGAGACAGAGCTTTTAATTTATGTTTTTCTGTAGTGAGTAATGTGATTTTTCTAAAAGAAAGATCATATGACACACCTTGTTTTAAGGCTCTTTCTATTTTGTCGTTGTCACCTTTGATTTCGAAGCAATGTAGGTCCTTATATATAGCCACCACATCTGCAATAGCAAGTCCATTATTAACGGAAAGCTCTTCTATTATTTTTTTTGGTTTCATAGACTTACGAAAAAGCCAATCTTTTAGTGCCTCCCTTAACTCTTTGTCATTTAATACAATATTGTTCATTTTATTACCTTTAATATTTTTTAGTGTATTATAAGTTTTTATATCCTTTTTTCAATATTACCTTCCTTTTAATTGATTAACATCTGTCTCATTTCTCTGGTCCTTGTAACGTCCTACAATCATAAGGAAAAACAGTTGAGGTGAACTCGTCTGTCTACACTCAAGCGAATACAACATGCTGATTTGTATAGTGCAGTGTTAATTTCCTTGCTTGCGCCGCGCGCAATGCTCTCCCCGCCACGCCTGCCCGCTTAAGGGACTGCTTTTAATGCAGGTGCAAAGGTGGCCTCAGGCCGCGCCGCAACTGGCGCAGGCAGGGAGTGCAGGGGCGGGGAAATGCATGCAAAACCATGCACCTTATGGATGCATGGCTTAATTCGGGATAAATGACGGGATTTACAGAGATTTTTTGACGGGCTACTGCGCGGCCAGTCCGGCGCGTCGACGGGCGTAAATCATGTTTTGTGCAGGGGTGAATTTTTCACGATTATCATCCCGCGAAGGCGCGTCAGGCCTGTATCCGATGGCCGTTAAAATGTCGTTATCCTGTGCAGAATAATTAATGTCATTTCCTGCGGTCAGCCAGACGGAAAGAGCTTCTCTCAGGTAAGAGACTGAACGGTCAAGCGCACGGTTTTTTATCATCTCTGGCTGGTTCTTAATCCCCATCAGCTCCGGTGCAAGTGCGGCGGTCAGCTCTGCGCCGTTCTGCTGCATAAAATCATGCAGCCGGTTACGGATGCTGATGCGCTGCACTTCCTCGTGCGAGAAGATGTAGCGACCGGCGGCCTGATTAACTCCCCACTTTTTTACGTCAATCAGGTCACGCAGCGTCTGTAATCTGCGGAAACCTGATGCATTGTCATCCAACAATAATTCCTGATATTCCTGCATTGCGGCGGCCAGTTCGGTTTTACGGTTCAGCCACGCGGTTTTGTTCGTCTGACAGGCTTCATAGGCCTGCTGTAAGGTCAGGGTGGTCACGGGTTGTCTCTCCTGATTAATGGCGGAACGGCGAGCTGTAGCAGCCTTTTACCCGACGGGGTGCCACGGGGACTGTCGGCACCGGTGCGGGTTTCTCATCGACGACCGGGGAACGTATCACTTCAAATATGGACTCATGCGTTTTGAATGTCGCCGAGCAGTGCACATTCTGGCACTGCAGGTAACTCTCTTTGACGCTGTCAGACATATAGCGACTGGTGCGGACGTGGGCCGCTGTACGGCAGAAAGGGCAACGCATCATGACAGTAACCCCCGTGCTTTCAGGTCGGCTTCACGTTCCCGCATTTTTTCCTGCCAGACTTTCCGCTGAACGGGCGTGGCCGCAACGTCATGCTCCATATGCGGCAGCGTGGAGGCCGACAGTCCTGTTTTAAACAGCACCGGTTCATCGGTCAGACGGATATCGCAGCCTTTCACCGCCTGCTCAAGCCGGTCTTTCACCTGCTGCATAACGGCCTGTTCTGGCTGGATATAGCCCTGATGCCCGGTGGTATTGGCAAGCGGGTTATTCAGAACCAGTATGTTGAGTTTCATTGCCCTGACCAGCGCATTACAGGTATCACGCAGGGCAGCATTAAGCTCATGCTCTGCATACTGGCTGAGGACGCTGTGATGTGCCTGACGGTACGCTCTGGCCGTCTGGTCACAGGCTCCCCGGAGGCTATCCAGCTCGAAAGAAAGCACTTCAGCCATGTTGTCACATTCCTGCGCCAGTTCACGCCGTGTCACGCGCTCTATATGGCGTTGTCTCAGCTCATCGGTAATGACAGCACCACCGGCACGAAAGGCGGTACGCCATGCGCCGGAATCAGTGCCGTTTTCCTGCTCCAGTTCATTTTTTTGCGTTTGCACCTGGCTGATGGCCGTCGTGGTTTCATCCATACGGCTGGCACTGGCGAGATGCGCCGAGCGGGCAGTCTCAAGGCGTTCCATTGCGGGTTTAAGGTAGTCGGGAATAACAGCAGTCTGAGTCATGTCGGGTCTCCTCTTCGTTTCAATCTGAGGAGATTCTGCCGCGCCAGACACAACAACACGATTCATTGCCGTTGTGGCAAAAATGGCACAAACAGACCTTAAAACCCGGCTGGCCAGAGAAAGGTCTCAGGAAAACCTTACTCACTGTTTGTTTTTTTACTAATAACTATTCACTACTGTTCACTGAAAAGAAAAAGATAAGTAATACAGTAAGATAAAGGGTGAACAGTTGAGGGTATGACTGTTCACCGACTGTTCACTACTGTTCACCATCCTGTTTTTCTCACCGGTCTGCTTACTTAGACTTTTTGTCGATTAAAAAATGAAAATATATAAATAAAAGTAATCAGGAATGGGCCATCAGTTTGCCAATAATTACCAAAAGATGGCCAACGTTTGCCACTGTATAAAAATCGCTCTGTTGTGTGGTTGAGCACTACAAAATGACTTGTTGCCCTGAGGGAAAATATTCACAAAATAGAGAGCTACCCGAAGCCGGACGGACACGACCGGCACAGTATGGACTTTGTGAGGTAGCCCGATGCACACTGCTTTTTCTTCCCCGTCTTCTGCCCCTGCCGCGCCGCTGATGCCGGTCTCTGATGCCGTTCAGGAGCGCTTTATCCGCCTGCCTGAAGTGATGCATCTGTGCGGCCTGTCCCGGTCAACCATTTACGACCTCATCAGCCGCGAGGCTTTCCCGAAACAAATCAGCCTGGGCGGAAAAAACGTGGCGTGGGCGCAGTCTGAAATCACCGCATGGATGACTGACCGCATTGCCGAACGCAACCGGGGCTATGACGCATGATGATGACCGTTCAGCAAACAGCCCCTTTTTCTGGCTTGCTTCTTTTCGGCATTTCCAGGTATAGTTTTCCCGCTGTCGCAAAATCGACAGCCGGGCGTAGGAACCCGAGTTACTTATTGGCGACACCAGACGCGCCATGCGTCTTTTTTTACGTCGTTGCTCAGGCACACCTATTTTCCGGGCTGTGGTGCTTATACCTTAGCCCCTGTCAGATAATGGTGGTCCGGGCGGGGCAGCCTTCGGGCTGGCCGGTTTCCAATAAGGCCGGTATTCCTACCCCCGTTCGGGTCACCACCCATGAGCGTAGGAACTCCGGTGGTGGCAATTACCGCTACTTATTGGAGGTTGCCCTTATGGCTACGACCCTTACCCCGTCACACCCACAGTTTGTCTTTGTGTTTGCCGCCGTCCGTCGCGCAGACCGTAAACCCCGTATTTGTATGCTCCGCACCGTTGCCGGTAATGAGCACGCCGCACGCCTTTCCCTTATTCGTGATTACGTCCTCTCGTTTGCTGGCCGCCTGCCGGTTGCGGAGGTGCGCGCATGAGACACACCACCATTACCGCCCGTGACCTCGAATGCCTTGAGCATATGCGAAACGTCGGCCAGCTTGTCGGCGACCTGATGCAGGTGCAGGACTGCACGACCGTGCGCCGTGACCCGGCGCAGCAGTTACAGCTCACCTCCGTGATTTACCTTATGACCGCCCAGCTCGACGGCGTGGTCGAACGCTGCAATCAGCACTGGCTGACCGGGGAGGGCAACGTATGAAAAAGCCATTACCGCCCGTATTACGCGCCGCGCTCTATCGCCGCGCCGTGGCCTGTGCATGGCTGACCCTGTGCGAACGCCAGCACCGCTACCCGCAACTCACCCTCGACACACTGGAAAGCGCGATTGCCGCCGAGCTGGAGGGCTTCTACCTGCGCCAGCATGGCGAGGAAAAAGGCCGCCAGATTGCCTGTGCACTGCTGGAAGATTTAATGGAAGCCGGACCACTGAAAGCCGCGCCGTCACTGTCCTTTCTCGGGCTCGCGGTGATGGATGAACTTTGCGCCCGTCACATCACATCGCCTGTACTGCACTGAGGGAGAAAATAACAATGAAAATGAATGTAACAGAAACGGTAAAACAGGCGTGCGGCCACTGGCCGAACATTCTCCCAGCGCTGGGTGTGAAGGTCATTAAAAACCGGCATCAGGCCTGCCCGGTATGCGGCGGCTCTGACCGCTTTCGCTTTGACGATAAAGAGGGGCGCGGCACATGGTTCTGTAACCAGTGCGGCGCGGGTGACGGGCTTAAACTGGTGGAGAAAGTATTTGGCGTGTCGGCCTCCGAGGCCGCCGGAAAGGTGGATGCCGTGACCGGCAACCTGCTGCCGGTTGCCCCGGAAATGATTGCGGTCGCAGAAGCCGAAACGGAGGCCGACCGAAAAGCGGCGGTCGCGCTGGCAGTCAGGCTCATGGATAAAATCCGACCGGCCACCGGCAACGCCTACCTCACCCGCAAGGGTTTCCCCGCTCAGGAATGTCTGACGCTCACCGTCATGCATAAAACCGGCGGCGTGACGTTCCGCGCCGGTGATGTGGTTGTCCCGCTGTATGACGATACCGGGGCGCTGGTTAACCTTCAGATTATTAATGCTGACGGTCTCAAACGCACCCTGAAAGGCGGAGCGGTGAAAGGTACATGCCATATCATTGAGGGGCAGAAACAGGCCGGAAAACGCCTGTGGATTGCGGAGGGCTATGCGACCGCACTCACCGTGCATCACCTGACCGGCGAAACCGTCATGGTGGCGCTGTCCTCCGTGAACCTCCTTTCTCTGGCGAGCCTTGCCCGACAAAAACACCCGGCCTGTCAGATTGTGCTCGCCGCCGACCGTGACCTTAACGGCGACGGCCAGAGTAAAGCCGCTGCGGCCGCAGACGCCTGTGAGGGTGTTGTTGCCCTGCCGCCGGTGTTCGGTGACTGGAATGATGCGTTTATGCAGCACGGCGAAGAGGCGACGCGGAAAGCGATTTATGACACCATCCGGCCACCGGCTGACAGTCCTTTCACTACCATGAGCGAAGCGGAATTTACCGCCATGAGCACCAGTGAAAAGGCAATGCGGGTGCATGAACATTACGGCGAAGCGCTGGCCGTGGATGCGAACGGCCAGCTCCTGTCCCGCTATGAGGCCGGGATATGGAAAATCATTCCGCCGTCGGATTTTGCCCGCGACGTGGCCGGGTTATTTCAGCGTCTGCGCGCACCGTTCTCGTCGGGGAAAATTGCCTCAGTGGTGGAGACCCTGAAACTGATTATTCCGCAGCAGGACGCCCCGGCACGGCGTCTGATTGGCTTTCGCAACGGCGTACTCGATACCGCCACCGGCACATTCAGCCCGCACCATAAATCGCACTGGCTGCGCACACTCTGTGATGTCGATTTTACCCCGCCGGTGGAGGGTGAAACGCTGGAAACCCACGCCCCGGATTTCTGGCGCTGGCTCGACCGTGCCGCCGGTGGCAGACAGGAAAAACGCGACGTGATACTTGCCGCCCTGTTTATGGTGCTGGCGAACCGCTACGACTGGCAGCTCTTTCTTGAGGTGACCGGGCCGGGTGGCAGTGGCAAAAGTATTCTGGCCGAAATTGCGACGATGCTTGCCGGGGAAGATAACGCCACGTCGGCTACCATCGAAACGCTGGAATCACCGCGCGAACGTGCGGCGCTGATTGGCTTCTCACTGATACGCCTGCCTGACCAGGAGAAATGGAGCGGTGACGGGGCAGGACTTAAGGCCATCACCGGCGGGGATGCGGTCTCCGTTGACCCGAAATACAAGGATGCGTACTCCACCCACATTCCGGCGGTGATTCTGGCCGTGAACAATAACCCGATGCGCTTTACCGACCGCAGCGGCGGTGTTTCCCGTCGACGGGTGATCCTGCATTTCCCGGAACAGATTGCCCCGGAGGAACGCGACCCGCAGCTTAAAAATAAAATCGCCCGCGAGTTGGCCGTGATTGTTCGCCAGCTAATGCAGAGGTTCAGCGACCCGATGACCGCCCGCGCACTGCTCCAGTCGCAGCAGAACTCAGACGAGGCGCTCAGTATTAAACGCGAAGCCGACCCGACCTTTGATTTTTGTGGTTACCTTGAAGCACTGCCGGAGCCTGAGGGGATGTATATCGGCAATGCCAGCATCATTCCGCGTCAGCCGCGCATGTATCTGTATCATGCCTATCTGGCGTATATGGAAGCCCACGGCTACAGGAATACCCTGAGCCTTACCATGTTCGGTAAAGGACTGCCAGCCATGCTGAAAGAATACGGGCTAAGTTATGAGAAGCGCCGGAAAAATCAGGGCATACAGACCAATCTCGCGCTAAGAGAAGAAAGCAACGCCGACTGGCTGCCAAAATGCGATGACCCCATAGCGAAATAACCTGACCTGACCGGCAATTGCCGGTCTTTTTTTACCTGCGAAAGGCAAAAGTGAACAGTAAAGTGTTCACTGTTCACCAACCATTCACCTCATAACAATATGAATTTTATGAATAAAAACGCTTAGTGAACAGTGTGAACAGTTTTTCTAAAAAAAAGTTTTTTTTATGAGATCTGTCACTGGTGACTTATCAATAGATAGTTTGTCAGTCCAGCAAATGTGTATAGCGATGTGTATAAAAAAGAGAGGTTTAATATTAAAATATTAATAAATACATACAGTTATAATGCATATCGAACTCCTGTGATCTTCCGCCAGTTTGCCCCTGCTCCCCCACAGCCACTCCCTACCAACCTGAGCCCCCCAAACTCATCATCCCAGCCAATCATTTTTATCCAAACCCTGCGTTATTTTGTCTCTCGCAAACCCGTTACACTGGCGCGGTGGCCGCGTGCCGTTACCAACCGAAACAGGAGAGCCATAATGACCCCCGAACTCAGACACTGTTTTTCCATTACCATCCAGGTTGATAAACCGATAATCGTCTCCCGCAGCCTGCAGACCGGTAAGCGCCAGCTGATCCCGATTGTCGGCGGCAGCGTCTCGGGTCAACTTCGCGGCCACGTATTACCCGGCGGCGTCGACAGCCAGATAATCGAACCCGACGGCACCTGCAGGCTGTCCGCCCGCTATGCCCTGCAGGTGGCGGAAGGCACGGTCTATGTGGAAAACAATGGCATCCGCCGGGTGCCGGCCCAGTATCATGACCAGCTTTTCGCCGACGATATGCGCTTTTTTAGCGATATTCCGCCAGAAGCCATCTATTTTCGCACCGTGCCCACCTTTGAGGTGGATGCTCCCGCGCTCAGCTGGCTAACCACCTCGCTGTTTATCTGCGCCGGTGGCCGGACCCAGGATGGGGTGATGCTCGACTTCTATCAGGTGGGCTGATTTTCACTTTCTGCATATAACTGTTATTGCCGTTAGCCCGTTTTTCCCCTCCCGGCAGCGGTCTACGATGGCTCCATCTTTTCATTCACCCGAATCACAGACCGGAGCAGTTATGAAAGCTATCGCCATTACTCAAGCCGCCGCTGACGGCAACAACATCCCTTCTTTAACCGAGATCGACCTGCCGATCCCCACCGCCCACGGGCGTGATCTGCTGGTCGCTGTGAAGGCTATCTCGGTCAATCCGGTAGACACCAAAGTGCGCGCCGGCTTTCAGGGCGACACGCCGCGGGTGCTGGGCTGGGACGCCGTTGGCGTGGTGCAGTCCGTCGGTGAGGAAGTGACGCTGTTCGCGCCCGGGGACGAGGTCTGGTACGCCGGCGCGCTGGGCCGGGCCGGCAGCAACAGTGAATATCAGCTGGTGGATGAGCGCCTGGTGGCGCACAAACCGCGCACCCTCGATAATGCCTCCGCCGCCGCGCTGCCGCTGACGGCGATCACCGCTTGGGAGCTGCTGTTTCACCGTCTCGGCGTTGAGGAAGGCGGCAATGCGGGCGACACGCTGCTAATCGTCGGCGCGGCGGGCGGCGTGGGGTCTATCCTGACCCAGCTGGCCAGTAAACTGACCGCCATGACGGTGATCGGCACCGCCTCGCGTCCCGAGAGCCAGCAGTGGGTCCGCGAGGCGGGCGCGCACCATGTGATCGATCACAGCAAGCCGCTCGCCGACGAGCTGGCGCGCATTGGTATCACGTCGGTAACCCATGTCGCCAGCCTGACCAATACCGAGCAGCACTTCAACGCGCTGATCGACGCCCTCGCCCCGCAGGGCAAGCTGGCGCTGATTGATGACCCGGAGACCCTGGACGTGGTGCCGCTGAAGGCCAAAAGCCTGTCCCTGCACTGGGAATTTATGTTCACCCGTTCAATGTTTGAGACGGATGATATGATCGCCCAGCATCAGCTGCTCACCCGCGTGGCGGCGCTGATCGACAACCACACTATCAAAACCACCCTTGGCGAACACTACGGCGCCATCACCGCCGCCAATCTGCAGAAAGCGCATCGCCAGCTGGAAACCGGACGCGCCGTCGGCAAGATCGTGCTGGAGGGGTTTTAAGATGATATCGCTTATCGCCGTGCTCAAGGCGAAACCGGGCCAAACGGACGCCCTGCGCCAGGCCCTGCAGGCGCTGCTCCTGCCGACGAGACAGGAGCCGGGCAACCTCGACTATGCCCTGTTTCAGCTGCGCGACGCGCCGGACACCTTCTATATGCGCGAGGCGTGGCAGGGACAGGACGCCCTCGATGCCCATGTCGCGATGCCCTATTTTCAGGCGTTTATGACGCAGATGGAGTCTCTGCTGGCTGAGCCGCTGCGGCTGGACTTTCTGACGCCGGTTGAGCCTTAGCCCACCGGCTGACGAGGGGTGGGAAAATCACGCCCCTCCGCCGCGCGGGTTTAAAAGTGGGCGGGAAGCGTGCGGGTTATCTTTTCCAGCACCCCGCGATGGACCGTAATGTAACCACCTTTGCGCAGCTCTGCCAGAATCGACATAACACGGCTGCGCGACAGGTTGGTGCGGCGCTGTATAAAGCTTAACGCGTTAATTTGGCGACGATATGCCTCCGGGTAGTCCGCCAGCTCTGTTAGCAGGGTTCGCACCATCGGATAAGAATCCACCCCCACCATCTCCTGCGAACGCATCCTCAACACCATCAGTCGCTGCGCCAGAATATGAGCCATCTCCTGCCACAGGTTTTTCTCATTGAGGATCTCGACCGCCACCTGGTGTCCTATCCAGCGTCCGCGCAAATCCGTCTCAGCAAATACGGAACAGTGGCTTTTTTCCGGGATACCATTAAACGCGCCGTAACCATCGATTAATCCCAATAGCGAAGGGGCAAATATCGTTGATACAACCATGCTCTTCTCCGCATGGCAAACGGAGGCAATCCCCTCTTCGATTAAAATTATTCCAGATTCTTCCCGGGTCGGCGGAAAACGATAATAGGTCGATCGCGGCAGCGCAAAGGGTGAGCTGACGGGCAGGAACGCAGATAACAGGGATTTCACCGCGAATAACGGCTTTGTCTGTCTTCCGTAGTAAAAGGACGTTAACGCCTGGTCGGTAGAGGGGCTGGCTGCAGGTATCGACATGGTTTTTATGCCATCAGGTCAGGTTGAAAAAGTGATTCATTGAGAATCATAGTATCAACAGGTGAAATAACGAATAAAAGACAAGACGTTACGGGGATAAAAAGAGTGTAAGCATCATTATCTGCAATAACTATTTATCTCTATTCTACAGGAATAAATAATACTATATGCCGTAAATACCTATAAGGCTTAGCGGCGATAAAGATAAGGCCATCTTATTATTTACTGCGCTGGTTAAGGCCGCGCCTGAGGGTTTCTCTACCGCTTTCCCCCTCGCATCTCGGCCAGTCCAGGCTACGCTTATCGATGCCACTGACCACCCGCATTCCCCTCCCGTTCTATTGAGTCCATTCATCAAGAAGAGGTTTCGCTATGCTGATCAACGCTATTGGTACCTACTCCGCCAGCCAGCCGCTGGAATCAATGGCCATCACCCGCCGCGACCCGGGGCCGCAGGATGTACAGATCGCCATCGCTTACTGCGGCGTCTGCCACTCCGATCTCCACCAGGCGCGATCGGAATGGGCGGGAACGCTGTATCCCTGCGTGCCGGGGCATGAAATTGTGGGTCGGGTGACCGCGGTCGGCAACGCCGTCTCGCGCTACGCCGTCGGCGATCTGGTGGGCGTCGGCTGTATGGTCGATAGCTGTCAACAGTGCGAAGAGTGCGCTGAGGGACTGGAGAATTACTGCGACCATATGGTGCTGACCTATAACGGCCCGACCCAGGACGCGCCGGGACACACGCTTGGCGGTTATTCACAGCAGATCGTGGTCAATGAACGCTACGTGCTGCGGATAACCCATCCCGAAGCGCAGCTGGCCGCCGTCGCGCCGCTGCTGTGCGCCGGGATCACGACATACTCGCCGCTGCGCCACTGGCACGTCGGGCCGGGTAAAAAAGTCGGCGTGGTCGGCATCGGCGGCCTCGGGCATATGGGGATCAAGTTGGCCCACGCCATGGGGGCCCACGTGGTGGCCTTTACCACCTCCGAATCCAAGCGTAATGCGGCCAGAGCGCTGGGCGCCGATGACGTAGTGGTGTCGCGCAATGAAGACGAAATGGCGGCCCACGTCAAAAGCTTCGATTTCATCCTCAACACCGTGGCAGCGCCGCATAATCTCGATGCCTTCACCACGCTGCTGAAACGTGATGGCACCATGACGCTGGTTGGCGCCCCGGCCACGCCGCATCCGTCGCCGGAAGTGTTCAATCTGATCTTCCGCCGCCGGTCGATTGCCGGCTCGATGATCGGCGGTATTCCGGAAACTCAGGAGATGCTCGACTTCTGCGCCGAACACGGCATCGTCGCCGATATCGAATTGATCCGCGGCGATGAGATCAACGAAGCCTGGGAAAGAATGGTCAAGGGTGACGTGAAATACCGCTTCGTGATCGACAGTGCGACCCTCGCCGGCTAAGCGCCGCGACGAAAGGTACGCCGCCATTCCGTCGGGCTGACGCCAAAGCGCGCTTTAAACTGCTGGCGCCAGGTGACCGCTGAAAGATAGCCCACCGCCTCCGCCACCTGCTCGACCGGCAGATCGCCCGCCTCAAGCAGAGTCTGGCTGCGGCGCAGACGTTCGGCGGTCAGCCAGTCGGTAATGCTCATCCCGGTTGCCCGGGCGAAGTGGCGGGTCAGGGTACGGCGGCTCATCGCCACCACCCGGGCCAGCGAATCGAGACTGTGCGGCTCGGCAATATGCTGCTGCAGATAATCCAGCAGGCAGTTGATTCGCGCATCGCGGGTGTTTTTCGGCACCGGCTGGGCGATAAACTGCGCCTGGCCGCCCTCGCGGTGCGGCGAAACAATCATCCGCCGGGCGATCTGGTTGGCCGCGAGGCTGCCGAAACGCTGGCGGATGATGTAGAGGCAACAGTCCAGCGCCGCCGCGGTGCCCGCCGAAGTAATGATCCGCCGGTCGTCGACGTACAGGGCGTTGATATCCAGCTGCACCTGCGGAAACCGGCGCTGGAAATCCTGCTCGAACTCCCAGTGAGTCGCCGCTCGCCTGCCATCCAGCAGCCCGGCGTAGCCGAGGACGAACGCGCCGAGGCACAGGCCGACAATCTCCGCGCCGTTATCCCGGGCCCGCACCAGGCTATCAAGCAGCGCCTGCGGCGGACGTCGATCGACCTCGCCCCAGTAAGGCACCACCACGATATCCGCCTGTTCCAGCGCGGCATAATCGCCGGTGGCGTACAGCGCAAAACCATCGCGGGCGCGCAGCAGCCCCGGCCGCTCGGCGCAAATGTGCAGATTAAAGCGTTTGATTTCCGAAACCGAATCGCCAAACAGCATGCAGGGGACGGCGTAGTGAAACGGGCTAAAGCCCTCTACAGCGACAATCGCCACGTCGGTGAGTTTCATCGTCCCTTCCCCTTACGCATGTTAATAAACGACGGTTTCTCCATCCTGCGGGATAGAAACCACATCGGCAATCTGATTATCCAGCGCATACTGGCGCATCTCTTCCCGACTCACCAGGCAGTGGTTGACCGCCTCGAGGTGGATAGCCATGATTTTTGCTTCCGGCAGGGTGAAGTGCACGTTCAGGAGATCTTCCTTGCCCATGATAATCGGGCCAAAGCCGATGACGTGGGCGTAGCCGGCGTTGAGGACCACCACGTCCGGGCGCAGCTTCAGCAGGTCGGCTGCAATGTCATCGCGCCAGATAGTATCCCCCACCAGCCACAGCGTCTTCTCCTGCGGATGGCGAAACACCACGCCGCAGGCCTCGCCCAGGCGTTCAGCCATCGCCGGCACCGCGTAGGTCCGGTCGCTGCCGTGTTGGCCGGAGGTGGTTTTCTGCAGGCGCACGCCGGCAAATTCGCTGTCTGCCGACAGCAGGCGCAGATCCTGAAATCCCTGGCTGCGCAGCAGCGCGGCGTCGGCCTCATGCTGGACGAACACCGGCAGGGTTTTCGGGATCGCGGCGATCGCCGCCGCGTCCCAGTGATCGTCATGGGTGTGGGTGACGATCACCGCATCAACATCGACAATTTTATCGCGGGAAAACGGCAGCTCAACCAGCGGATTGCGCAATTCGCTGCGCGCGGTGCCCGGAAAACCCGGCCAGGCGCCTTTGTCCGCCAGCATCGGATCGATGAGAAATCTTTTCCCGGCGTAGTCAATAATCTGGGTCGCATTACGGATGTGGGTGATGTTCATGTTGGCATTCCTCTGGGGTCATCTGACGAACATCGTACTGAGTCCCCGCCTGGCTCAACAGGGGCGTTTGGGCAATGATCGATGAAATCGGGCCAACCTGCGGCGGTTGCCATCCGCCTCCGGCTATGTTGTTCTTAAGGCTCAATTTTTGACAGGAGTGGCAGGATGAAAAAGAAACTGACCGCCGCCGATATGCACGACCCGCAGGTCATCGCCGAGACGCCGTGGTTCAGCATGCGTAAGGTGGGTATTGATGTCGCCCCCGGCGAGCGCCGCGACTTTTATTCCATTCATTACCCGCGCCCGGCGGTGGGGATTGTGGCCATCCAGGATGAGAAGGTGCTGCTGATTCGCCACTACCGCTACCTGATCGATAAGGTGGTGTGGGCGATCCCTTCTGGCGGCGTCGATGAAGGGGAAGACCCGGCGGTCGCCGCGCTGCGCGAGCTGCGGGAAGAGACCGGCTGGCAGGCGCAACGCGTTGAGGAGATCATTCGCTTTAACCCCTCCTACGGCAGCAGCGATCAGCTGTTTATCACCTGGCTGGCCACCGGTTTACGCTGGGTGGGGATGGATGCAGATCAGGATGAGGTGATGGAGACCGGCTGGTTTACCTTCGACGAGATAAACCAACTGATCGCCCGCGGCGAGATGCCGGACGGGCTGTCGCTGGTGCCGCTGCTGCAGCTGATGGCGCAGCGGCGAAGCGGCTCGCTTACGGCTTAAGCATCCGCCAGCGGAACCACAGCTGGGCCACGAGGATCAGCACGCCGCCGATAATCTTTTGCAGCGGCAGCTGTTCGCCGTACCACAGCGCGGCGGCAATGACCGTCAGCAGCGGTTCGAGCACCATGATGATCGCCGCGCTGGCCACCGCCGCGTACTTCTGCCCCTTCATCTGCAGACCGAAGCGCAGGCTGGTAGCGATGACAATGCTGGCCACCAACCAGCCGAGAGTCGGCAGGGTCATCGGCTGGTCCCAGCGTTCAACGGCAGCGGAGATGGTCAACCCGACGATACCGGTGATCGCCAGCTGCACGGTGGTCAGGGGGATCAGCGGTACTTCACGCGCGCAGCGGCTGGTGTAACAGAACCAGATCGACTGCACCAGCGCCGTCAGCAAAAACCAGCCCTGGCTGGGGTGGAAGGCTATCGGCATATGCAGACTGAGCAGCCCCAGGCCAACCACCGCGATCGGCAGGCACTCCCACCAGGCGCGCGGCGGGCGCACCTTCATCATCACCCATGCGGTCAGCGGGACGAACATCATCGACAGGCTCATGATAAACGCCCCTTCGCCGAGCGACGCCGTCGTGGAGACCGAATAGATCCACAGGCAGAGGTTGAGCGCAAACCAGAGTCCGCTGATGATGAGTTTTGGCCAGTGCTGCTTTTGCGGGCGAAAACCGCGGCAGAACGGCAGCAGAAGCAGCGCGGCGAAGAAAAAACGCAGCCCAAGAAACGCGAACACCGGCATGCCGGCGATCGCCTCGCGGGAAAATATCCAGCCGCAGGCGGCAATCACCGTCGCGGCAATCAGCAGCAGGTCAGCCTGCCGTTGGCGTACCATACGCGCCTCTCCCTGTGTGTTGGCTTACCAGCCAGGCACCGCGCCGCCGTTGAAGATAGTCTCTGCCGCCTTCGCCACCTCCGGCGACTGGTACGACTGCATAAACTCCTTCACGTTTTGCGCGTCTTTATTGTCTTCCCGGGTCACGATGATGTTCACGTAGGGCGAGTTTTTATCTTCGATAAAGATGCCGTCACGAACCGGCGACAGCCCGGTTTGCTGCAGGTAGGTGGTGCTGATGATAGCCACGTCGACTTTGGGATCGTCGAGTACGCGCGGCAGTTGCGCCCCTTCCAGCTCCATGATCTTCAGGTTATGCGGGTTGTCGGTGATATCCACCGCCGTCGGCAGCAGGCCGGTCCCGGCTTTGAGGGTAATCAGCTTCTCTTTTTGCAGCAGCAGTAGCGCCCGCCCGAGGTTGGTCGGATCGTTGGGGATAGCGATCGTCGCGCCGTCTTTCAGTTCGGCGACTGACTTGATCTTGCGCGAATAGCCGGCCATCGGGAAGACGAAGGTATTCCCGACCGCCACCAGATGATAATTATGCGCTTTGTTGTCCTGCTCAAGGAAAGGCCGATGCTGGAAGACGTTGGCGTCCAGATCCCCGGCGTTGGTCGACTCGTTGGGCAGCAGTGAGCCGCTGAACCCCACCAGCTCGACCTCCAGACCGTACTTCTCTTTGGCCACCTTCTTCGCCACTTCCGCCACATCCTGCTCGGCGCCGTTAATCACACCGACCTTAATGTGCTTCGCTTCATTACCCTTTTGGTCGCAGCCGACCAGCGCCAGACCCGCCAGCATCACTGCGGCGGCGGCCCGTAAACGTAATCTCATCCTCTTCACCCTGTCTGTCCTGACTGTCATTGTTTTTTTCGTGCAAAACTATAGCGACTTTCGGGTCGGGTAATAAACAGCAAACCACGCAACTGGAAATAAAATCATCTTCGCGAAACGCGAGGCGCTAGCCCCGTCGCCACTCGCCCGGCGTCACGCCATAGCGCATTTTGAAGCGCTTCGAGAAGGACGCCAGCGACTGAAAGCCGCAGCGTTCGGCAATGACCTCGAGGTTGGTCTGACGCTCCAGGCGCAGCAGCCGGGCGGCCAGCGCCATTCGCAACTGCGACAGCCACGCCTGCGGCGTCAGGTGATAGACGCGGGCAAAATGACGGGCAAAGGTGGCCCGTGATAAAAACGCGCGGGCGGCCATACTCTCCAGCGTCCACGGTTGCTCCGGGGTCGCCATCACCGCCAGCACCGCCGGCATCAGGCGTTCATCGCTCATCAGGCGCAGCAGCCCGCCGGGCGGCTGTTGCTCGCCAAGCAGCATGCGCAGCAGGAGCACCAGCAGCGTATCGCCGAGGCTGCGCACGATAGCGCTGCCGCCGGGACGCTGCGCCAGGCTCTCGCGCACCAGTATATTAAGCAGCGCGTCCAGCTCCGGGCAGTCTTCACGCGCATCGGTATGGAGATGGATCAGCGTCGATGCTTCACTGAACAGCCAGCTGACGTGCGGACCAAAATAGAATTCGCCGCACAGCATCTCCAGCGCCCCCTCCGCCGGGCCGGCGCGCATTTCCGTCACCGTGCCGTTAAACCGGTGCGCCACCGGCAGCACCTGGCCCCACTCCACCAGGCTCTCCATCAGATGCGGCGAACCGTGCGGCAGGAGGACCACATCTCCCGCGCGCAGGTGATGAGTCTGGCCGCCGACGTTGAGCCGCCCCTCGCCGCGCAGCACCACGTGCCAGGGCACCACGCCGCTGCGCATTTGCTGGTGCCCGGCCTGCCAGCGGCCGCCGAAGCGACAGTGCAGGTTCACTTCGCAGCGCGGCGCCAGCAGCGCCAGCAGATGACTGAGACTGTCCATGCTTCTCCTGAGACGATAAGACAAAAAGGTGAGACGAAGACCGCCAGTCTAGCATGCGGCAAGCGCCTAAGATGACCCCATTGCCAACACACCCTCGATAACAACAGGAGTTAACCATGAGCCGTTTAGCAGATATCCGTGAACAAGACGCCACCGGCAAAGCCGCCGATATTTTCGCCGGGATTAAAAAAGCGATGGGCAAAGTGCCGAACGCCTACCTGACCATCGGCGGCCACTCGCCGGCGGCGCTGCAGCAGGCGCTGGCGCACAATGCGATGCTCCATAAAGGCAGCCTCAGCGCCCAACAGCTGGAGGCGATTAATCTGTCGGTCAGCGAAGCCACCGGCTGTGACTACTGCCTGGCCGCGCACACCCTGATGGCGAAAAAAGCCGGCTTCAGCAGCGAGCAGATCCATGCCCTGCGCCGCGGGGAGTATGCGGAAGAGGCGCAGCTTGATGCGCTGGTGAAATTCGCGCAGACCCTGGTGACCACCACCGGTACGCTGCCGGAAGCCGACGTCGCCGCGCTGCGCAACGCCGGTTTTAGCGACCAGCAGGTGATTGAGATTATCAGCGCCATCAGCGCCATCCTGTTCACCAACATGGTGAACCGGGTTAACGACACGGTGGTCGACTTCCCGAAAGCCGATTAATCCGTCGCGCAGCGCCGGTTTTACAGCCCCAGATCGCTGAGCCCCGGATGATCGTCCGGGCGGCGCCCCTGCGGCCAGTGGAACAGGCGCTCGCTTTCGCTAATTGGCAGATCGTTGATGCAGGCGTAGCGCGTCTGCATCAGTCCATGCTTATCAAACTCCCAGTTCTCATTGCCATACGAGCGAAACCAGTTGCCGCTGTCGTCGCACCACTCATAGGCGAAGCGCACGGCAATGCGATTCTCCTGCCATGCCCACAGCTCCTTAATCAGCCGGTATTGCTGCTCCTTGCGCCATTTTCGCTGCAGGAACTCAACAATTTGCCCCCGACCGTGGACAAATTCGCTGCGGTTGCGCCATTCGCTATCCACGGTGTAGGCCAGGGCGACTTTTTCCGCATCGCGGCTGTTCCAGCCATCTTCCGCGGCGCGGACCTTCTGGATAGCGCTGTCGCGGGTAAACGGCGGTAACGGGGGACGTTGTTCGGTCATGCTTACTCTCCTCTACGGGCTAATTGCTGCTGCAGGCGCTGATTCTCCTGCTCCAGGTCATGAATACGTTGCTGCAGGTTCTGGCTGTACTCCGCCACCTGCTGCGCGCTGTAGCGCGGCGTAATGTGCTGCGGGCAGTTCCAGTCAAACGCCTGCAAATGAAAAAGAAACAGACGTTCAATGCGGGCGCGATAGTTGGCCGGCGCCACCTGCGCCAGCAGCTGCGGGTGGTCCTCTGCCGCCAGGACCTCGACGGTGGCGTAGATTTTCAGCCTGGCACGGCGCGGATAATCCATCAAAAACAGGCAGGCCCGGTCGCTGCCGCGCAGATTGCCGGTAGTAATGTACTGGCGGTTACCGCCGAAATCGGCCATCGCCAGGGTGGTGTCATCCAGCAGATGCAGAAACCCCGGCGGGCCGCCGCGATGCTGAATGTAGGGCCAGCCGCTCTGCGACACCGTCGCCAGATAAAAGCTGTCGCGGGTGGCGATCATCCCCGCTTCGCTGTCGCCGAAGCGGTCGGCCTGGCGGCGACTGTGCGGCGTTTGCCACAGCGAGTCGCTGCCCATTTCATGCTGCACATCCATCACGTCCGGGGTGATGGCGATATCGAGAAAGGTTGCTGCCATAGCGCCTCCTGTTGTCTGGCGCCATCATGGACTGTACTGTTAAGAATGATAATACGGGTAAAGTGGCAATCATCTTTCCGAAAAACGGGAGAATAATGGATCGATTAAGCGCGATGGCGCTGCTGGTGAAAGTGACCGAGCTGGGGAGCATGTCGGCGGCGGCGCGGGCGCTGAATATGCCGTTGACCACCGTCAGCCGCCATATTGGCGAACTGGAGAGCGCGCTGGGCGTACGCCTGCTGGCGCGAACCACCCGCAAACTGACGCTCACCGACGCCGGGGTCGATTATGTTGCCGCCGCGCGGCGGATCCTTGAGGAGGTGGAAAACGCCGAACGCCAGGCGACGGGCGAATATCAGGAGCCAAAGGGTGAGCTGGTGATCTCCGCGCCGACGATGTTTGGCCGTCAGCACGTTCTCCCGGTGATCGGTGAATTTATCGCCCGCTACCCGCAAATTCGCGTCCGTTTGCTGCTCAGCGATCGCAATGCCGACCTGGTGAGCGACCATGTCGATCTGGCGGTGCGGATTGGCGACCTGGCGGACAGCAGCATGGTGGCCACCCGCCTCGGCACCATGCGGATTGTGGTCTGCGCCCATCCGGCGCTGCTGGCGAAATACGGCGAGCCGCAACGGCCGCGCGATCTGGCGGCGCTGCCGATCATCCGCATTGAATCGCCGATGCCCTATCGCGGCTGGCGCTTTCGCGCCGCTGAGCGCGAGGACCAGCTGATTAACCTGCCGCCGGTGCTATCCGTCACCACGCCAGAGAGCGCCGCCGATGCTGCGCGGCTGGGGGTGGGGGTGGCCCGCTTACTGCATTATCAGGCGCTGGATGGCCTGCGCCACGGGGAGCTCCGTCTGCTGCTGGAAAGCGTCGAGCCCGCCCCCGCGCCGGTCCATTTGCTGTATACCGCACGGGATCTGGCGCCGCTTAAGCTGCGCAAATTTATCGATTTTGCCGTGCCGGCGCTGCGTCAGGCACTGCTGCGCATCGCCGGGGCCGCTTAATGCGTCGCGGTCTTCAGCGGCGCCTCCTTTAACAGCCAGGAGAGGACAAACGCCACCGCCATAATGCCGGCCGCCATCAGGAACGCCGCGTGGATCGCCGCACCGAAGGCGTCGAGGTAGTCGAGGCGGATATCCGCGGGCAGGTGCTGAACCGCCACCGGATTCATTCCCGGCGGCAGCACCGCGCCTTCCGGCAACAGCTTTTGCAGGTTGCTCTGCAGCACGTGCGTGAACACCGCGCCAAACAGCGCCACGCCGATCGAGCCACCAATCGAGCGGAACAGGGTCACGCCGGAGGTGGCGACGCCGTACATCTGCGCTGGCATCGCGTTCTGCACCGCCAGGACCAGCACCTGCATCACCAGCCCCAGACCCGCTCCCAGCACACCGGTAAACAGGTACAGCTGCCATAGAGGCGAGTGAATGGTGATGCGGGTCAGCAGTACCATGCCGGTCACGCCGAGCAGGGTGCCGAGGATCGGAAACAGGCGATATTTACCGGTACGGCTGATAATCCGCCCGCTGATAATCGAGGTCAGCAGCAGGCCGCCCATCAGGGGGATCAGCTGCAGCCCGGCCTCGGTGGGCGTCGCCTCCTTCACCACCTGCAGATAGAGCGGCAGGAAAGTGACTGACCCGAACAGCGACATGCCGATGACGAAGCCAATCAGGCTGCACAGCAGGAAGCTGCGGTTGCGGAACAGCGCCAGCGGAATAATCGGTTCGATGGCGATCCGCTCTTCGTACATAAAGCCGATGATCCCCACGATGCCGAAGGCCAGAATGCACCACAGCTGCGGGTCATTCCACGCGTGGACGCTGCCCCCTTCCGAGGTAAACAGAATGATGCACAACAGCGCCATGCTGAGGTAAATCGCCCCCAGCCAGTCAATCTGATGCTGGCTGCGTTTATTGCTGCTGTGGAATACCGCGCCGATCACCAGCAGCGCGAACAGGCCGAGCGGCAGGTTGATATAGAAGATCCAGCGCCAGGAGGCGTGCTGCACCAGAAAACCGCCGATCAGCGGGCCGATCACCGTCGCCAGGCCAAAAACACCGCCGAACAGCCCCTGATAGCGGCCGCGGTTGGCGGGCGGGATGACGTCGGCGACCGCCGCCATGCTGATCACCATCAGGCCGCCGCCGCCGAGCCCCTGCAGGCCGCGCATCAGCACCAGCTGGGTCATGTTCTGCGCCAGCCCGCAGAGCACGGAGCCGACGAGAAACAGCCCAATCGCCACCTGCAGCACGATTTTGCGACCGAACAGATCGCCGAATTTCCCGTACAGCGGCACCGCGATGGTGGAGCTGAGAATATAGGCCGTGACCACCCAGGAAAGCTTGTCCAGCCCGCCCAGTTCGCCGACAATCGTCGTCAGCGCGGTGGAGACAATGGTCTGATCCAACGCCGAGAGCAACATCACCAACAGCAATGCGCTGAACAGCAGGCGTATCGACTGCACCGGTGGGTTAGCGACTTGAGAAGTCATTACAACGCTCGCTTGAAATTAATTAAATGCATAATTAATATTTAGTGAAAGAATGAGTCGGGTCAAGAGATCGCCATACCATGACAGCACAAAAGGATCAGGATGCCCCCCGCCGCCCGGGTCGGCCGCGCGGTAAAAAACCGGGTACCGCCAACCGCGAACAGTTGATGGACATCGCCCTGACGCTGTTTGCCCGCGACGGGGCGGGCCGCGTATCGTTGAACGCCATCGCCAAAGAGGCCGGGGTGACGCCGGCGATGCTGCATTACTACTTCAGCTCGCGGGATGCGCTGGTGACTCAGCTGATTGAGGAGCGCTTTATGCCGCTGCGCAATCACATCAGCCGCATCTTTGTCGATCATCCACAGGACCCGGTGCTGGCGCTGACGATGATGGTCGAAACGCTGGGGCATATGGCAGAGAAAAACGCCTGGTTCGCGCCGCTGTGGATGCAGGAGATTATCGGCGAGATGCCGATTCTGCGCCAGCATATGGATGCCCGCTTCGGCGAGGAGCGTTTTCAGGTGATGCTGGGGACGGTGCGTCGCTGGCAGCAGGAAGGCAAGATCAATCCGGCGCTGGCGCCGGAGCTGCTGTTTACCACGGTGATTAGCCTGGTGCTGGTGCCGTTTTCGCGCATCCACAGCGATCCGCGTTTACAGGCGGTCAACCGCCAGACCATCGTCAGCCACGCGCTGGCGTTAATGGGCCACGGCGTTGGAGGTTAAGGCGTGGTTTTGACGCTTTTGTAGTCCGGATAAGACACCACGCGCCGCCATCCGGGATTTTCCCTGCTCGCACTGCGCTTAGCAGGGCTACCATTCCCGTGTTATGTCCGGGCAGATTGCGCTCCCGATATTTCTTCTGCGCTATGTCTCTTATGGCGCAGGGAGCGCACAGGGGGCGGCCAGTCGCCGCCGCCCCCTGTACCCCCGGGCTCCGGCCAGCAAAATCGCCGCTGCGCGGTGCCTTCGACTTATCCCTGCAGGCTTCGGGTCGGGCCGAGGCAGCGTCCGTGCAAAACACGGCCCTCAGCCCGCATCCATGCGGGCTGCCCCGGCCTTCCGGGAACGTCTCAGCGATTTTGAGGCCGCCAGCACCGGCAGTTTCAGTCGCGCAAGTGGGTATATCAATAACAGGCCGCTCGGAACGTAGGCCGGATAAGGCATTTATGCCGCCATCCGGCACAACCACAGGTGCGGTACCTGACCGCCCGGGGATACCAGGATCGTTACAGCGCCTTCGACAAATAGTGGCGCTGCATGCCTGCGTGCGGGAAGTCGGGCAGCGACATCTGCAGCTGATAGCCTAATTTCTGATAAAACGGCAGCGCCTGGAAGCTAAAGGTATCCACCAGCAGATGGCTGCAGCCTTGCGCCTGCGCCTGCTGTTCCGCCTCCTGCATCAGCTCGCTCCCCAGCCCGCGCCCGCGCGTCGCCTCGCTAACCCACAGATACTCAATGCACAGCCAGTTGCCCTTGCGTTTGGCAATCAGCCCGCCCTGCATTACCCCTTGCGCATCACGCGAGTAAATCCCCAGATCGCCAAACTGCGCCGCATCGAGATACTGCTGATTATACTGCCGCAGACCGGCAAACAATTCTTGTTGATCGTCGGGATTAATGCTTTTTGTAATGATTAGTGTCATTAACTATCTCCAGTATCGCGCTGCCGAATGGTTATTTTCCCTCTCCACTTTCACAAAATATTCTTATTTTCTCCATGATTATTTGCCTTAATTTTTTGCGTTCTAAAAGTAAGCAAAAAAACCTTTCCATTATCGCGACGGATCGTATAATGGGGAAAAATGAGAATGATCATTCTCACCACGAAACCAGAGGAGATGCGCTTTTCACCTCCTGAAGACCGAAGAGGTTGGCTTCAGCGGAGACACAATAACAATCACGTTCAGGAACATCTGTGTTCCTTTTTTGTCATTTTCGCTCACCCGAAAATGCCTCAGCGCCCAACCTATTCCCTCGTTTTTAAATAAACGGGGCGGACGTCTTATATCTTGAGAAAATATAATGAAATACATCATAGCTCCCATCGCGACAGCATTATTTCTCCTTAGCGGATGCGATAATGCGCAGACATCTGCTCCGCAGCAACCCACGCCGGAAGTGGGCGTGGTCACCCTGCAAAGCCAGCCGGTGCCGGTAGTCAGCCAGCTCACCGGCCGCACCACCGCCTCGCTCAGCGCCGAAGTTCGCCCGCAGGTGGGCGGCATCATCCAGAAACGCCTGTTTACCGAAGGCGATATGGTGAAGGCCGGGCAGGCCCTTTACCAGATCGATCCCTCCAGCTATCGCGCGACCTGGAACGAAGCGGCGGCGGCGCTGAAACAGGCCCAGGCGCTGGTGGTCTCCGATTGCCAGAAGGCCCAGCGCTACGCGTCGCTGGTCAGGGATAACGGCGTTTCCCGCCAGGATGCTGACGACGCCGCCTCCACCTGCGCCCAGGACAAGGCCAGCGTGGAATTGAAGAAAGCGGCGCTGGAGAGCGCGCGCATTAACCTGAACTGGACCACCGTCACCGCGCCGATTGCCGGGCGCATCGGCATCTCGTCGGTTACGCCGGGGGCGCTGGTCTCCGCCGATCAGGATACCGCGCTGGCGACGATCCGCGGGCTCGACACCATGTATGTTGATCTGACGCGATCCAGCGTCGATCTCCTGCGTTTACGCAAGCAAAGCCTGGCCAGCAACAGCGACACCCTCAGCGTGACGTTAACCCTGGAAGATGGCAGTACCTATCCCGAAAAAGGGCGTCTGGCGCTCACCGAAGTCGCCGTCGATGAATCTACCGGCTCGGTAACCCTGCGCGCTATCTTCCCCAACCCGCAGCACGTCCTGCTGCCGGGGATGTTCGTCCGCGCGCGCATCGATGAAGGCATCATGAACGACGCGATCCTCGCCCCGCAGCAGGGGATCACCCGCGATGCCAAAGGCGACGCCACGGCGCTGGTGGTCGATGCCGCCAACAAAGTTGAGCAGCGTACCGTGGAAACCGGCGACACCTACGGCGATAAATGGCTGGTGCTGAGCGGCCTGAAAGCGGGCGACAAGCTGATTGTCGAAGGCACCGGTAAAGTGGCCCCCGGACAGACAGTGAAGGCCGTCGCCGTCAACAATAACGGAGGCAACGCCTGATGTTCTCCCGTTTCTTCGTGCGTCGCCCGGTATTTGCCTGGGTGATCGCCATTCTGATTATGCTCGCCGGGGTGCTGGCGATCCGCACGCTGCCGGTAGGCCAGTACCCGGATGTCGCCCCGCCGGCGGTGAAAATCTCCGCCACCTATACCGGGGCGTCCGCCGAAACCCTGGAGAACAGCGTCACCCAGGTCATCGAGCAGCAGCTCACCGGCCTCGACCATCTGCTCTACTTCAGCTCCACCAGCAGCTCCGACGGCTCGGTCAGCATCACTGTCACCTTTGAGCAGGGGACCGACCCGGACACCGCCCAGGTGCAGGTACAAAACAAAGTGCAGCAGGCGGAATCGCGGCTGCCGAGCGAAGTCCAGCAGTCCGGCGTAACCGTGGAAAAATCGCAGAGCAGCTTTCTGCTGATCCTTGCGGTGTATGACAAAACCAACCGCGCCACCAGCTCCGATATCTCCGACTGGCTGGTCAGCAATATGCAGGACCCGCTGGCGCGCGTGGAGGGCGTCGGCAGCCTGCAGGTATTCGGCGCCGAATACGCGATGCGCGTCTGGATGGACCCGACCAAACTCGCCTCCTACTCGCTGATGCCTTCCGACGTCCAGTCGGCGATTGAGGCGCAGAACGTGCAGGTCTCCGCCGGTAAAATCGGCGCCCTGCCGTCGTCCAATGCCCAGCAGCTGACCGCCACCGTGCGCGCGCAGTCCCGGCTGCAAACCCCTGACCAGTTCAAAGCGATCATCGTGAAAAGCCAGGCCGATGGCTCGGTAGTGCGCCTGAGCGATGTCGCGCGGGTGGAGATGGGTAGCGAGGATTACACCGCCACCGCCAATCTGAACGGCCACCCGGCCGCCGGGATCGCGGTGATGATGGCCCCCGGCGCCAACGCGCTGGACACCGCGACGCTGGTGAAAAGCAAAATCGCCGAATTCCAGCGTCAGATGCCGCAGGGTTACGATATTGCCTATCCGAAGGACAGCACCGAGTTCATCAAAATCTCGGTCGAGGATGTGATTCAGACCCTGTTCGAAGCGATTATCCTCGTCGTCTGCGTGATGTATCTGTTCCTGCAGAACTTCCGCGCGACGCTCATTCCGGCGGTTGCGGTGCCGGTGGTGCTGCTTGGCACCTTCGGCGTGCTGGCCCTGTTCGGCTACTCGATTAACACCCTGACGCTGTTCGCCATGGTGCTGGCGATCGGCCTGCTGGTGGATGACGCCATCGTGGTGGTGGAGAACGTCGAGCGCATTATGCGCGACGAAGGGCTCCCCGCTCGCGAAGCCACCGAAAAATCGATGGGCGAAATCTCCGGCGCGCTGGTGGCGATTGCCCTGGTGCTGTCGGCGGTGTTCCTGCCGATGGCCTTCTTCGGCGGTTCGACCGGGGTCATCTATCGCCAGTTCTCGGTAACCATTATCTCGGCGATGATGCTGTCGGTAGTGGTAGCGCTGACCCTCACCCCGGCGCTGTGCGGCGCGCTGCTCAGCCACTCCAAACCGCACACCAAAGGGTTCTTCGGCGCCTTTAACCGCCTGTGGGGACGTACGGAGGCGGGCTACCAGCGCCGGGTGCTCGGCGGCCTGCGCCGGGGCGCAGTGATGATGGGCGCTTACGCGCTGATTTGCGGGGCGATGGCGCTGGCGATGTGGAAGCTGCCGGGCAGCTTCCTGCCGGTGGAGGACCAGGGTGAGATCATGGTCCAGTACACCCTGCCCGCCGGGGCCACCGCGGTGCGTACCGCCGAGGTGCGCCGCCAGGTCACCGACTGGTTCCTCACCAAAGAGAAAGCCAATACCGATGTCATTTTCACCGTCGACGGCTTCAGCTTTAGCGGCAGCGGACAGAACGCCGGGATGGCCTTCGTGTCGCTGAAAAACTGGTCGCAGCGCAAAGGGGACGACAACACCGCCCAGGCCATCGCCCTGCGCGCCACCAAAGAGCTGGGGACGATCCGCGACGCCACCCTCTTCGCCATGACCCCGCCGTCGGTGGACGGTCTCGGGCAGAGCAACGGCTTCACCTTCGAACTGATGGCCAGCGGCGGTACCGACCGTGACAGCCTGATGAAGCTGCGCAGCCAGCTGCTGGCGGCGGCCAACCAGAGCAGCGAACTGCAGTCGGTGCGCGCTAACGATCTGCCGCAGATGCCGCAGCTGCAGGTGGATATCGACAGCAACAAAGCCGTCTCGCTGGGGCTGTCGCTGAGCGACGTGACCGATACGCTCTCCAGCGCCTGGGGCGGTACCTACGTGAATGACTTTATCGATCGCGGCCGGGTGAAGAAGGTCTATATCCAGGGCGAAAGCGACGCGCGCGCGGTGCCGTCGGACCTTGGCAAATGGTTCGTTCGCGGCAGCGATAACAGCATAACGCCGTTCTCCGCCTTCGCCACCACCCACTGGCAATACGGCCCGGAAAGCCTGGTGCGCTACAACGGCTCCGCCGCCTTTGAGATCCAGGGCGAAAACGCCGCCGGCTTCAGCTCCGGTGCGGCGATGGACAAGATGGAAAAGCTGGCCGACAGCCTGCCGGCGGGCTCCACCTGGGCGTGGAGCGGCATTTCGCTGCAGGAAAAGCTGGCCAGCGGCCAGGCGATGAGCCTGTACGCCATCTCGATTCTGGTGGTGTTCCTGTGCCTGGCGGCGCTGTATGAGAGCTGGTCGGTGCCGTTCTCGGTGATCATGGTCATCCCGCTCGGCCTGCTTGGCGCGGCGCTGGCGGCGACGCTGCGCGGCTTAAGCAACGACGTCTACTTCCAGGTGGCGCTGCTGACCACCATCGGCCTGTCGTCGAAAAACGCCATCCTGATCGTGGAGTTCGCTGAATCCGCCGTGGATGAGGGGTATTCGCTCTCCCGGGCGGCGATCCGCGCCGCGCAGACTCGCCTGCGCCCGATTGTCATGACCTCGCTGGCGTTTATCGCCGGGGTGCTGCCGCTGGCCATCGCCACCGGCGCCGGAGCCAACAGCCGCGTGGCGATCGGCACCGGGATTATCGGCGGCACCCTGACGGCCACCCTGCTGGCGGTGTTCTTCGTGCCGCTGTTTTTCGTGCTGGTGAAGCGTCTCTTCACCCGCCAACGTCCTTCTCAGGAGTAAGGTATGTTTCGTTTGAGTTTTATGTTTATCGCGCTCCTGACCGCGGGCTGCGTCTCGCTTGACCCGCATTATGATCGCCCGGCCGCGCCGGTGCCGGCCACCCTGCCCGGGGCGCACGGCGAATCGACGGCGGTGGTCGGCGACTGGCAGAAAGTGGTCAATGACGCGCGGCTGAAAAAAGTGGTCAGCATCGCGCTGAACAGCAACCGCGATGTGCAAAAGGCGCTGGCCGATATCGAGGCCGCGCGCGCCCAGTATGGCGAAACGCGGGCATCGCTGTTTCCCACCGTTGATGCCGAACTGAGCCACACCCGCAGCAAAACGGTGGCCAGTGGCCTGAGCTCCGCTTCACAGGCCGACGGCGCGGTCTCCAGCTTCGAACTGGACTTGTTCGGCAAGAACCAGAGCCTGTCGCACGCGGCGCGCGAAACCTGGCTTGCCAGCGAATTCACCGCGCAGAATACCCGGCTGACGATGATTGCCGATTTGACCACCGCCTGGGTGACGCTGGCGACGGATAACAGCAATCTGGCGCTGGCGCAGCAGACCATGGACAGCGCGGCAAACTCGCGCAACATCGTCGCCCGCCAGATGGCGGTTGGCACCGCCTCCGCGGGTGATTTAAGCTCGGCGGAAAGCGTCTATCAGCAGGCGCGCGCCAGCGTCGCCAGCTATCGCACGCTGGTGGCGCAGGATAAAAACGCCATTAACCTGCTGGCGGGGGAAACCGTGCCGGAGAGCCTGCTGCCCGGCACTCTCGAGAGTCTCGGGGATAACAGCATCGCGCTGGTGCCGGCGGGCGTGTCGTCGTCGGTGCTGCTGCGTCGGCCGGACATTCAGGAAGCGGAGCACAATCTGAAGAGCGCCAATGCCGATATCGGCGCGGCGCGGGCGAACTTCTTCCCGTCGATTTCCCTGACCGCCAGCGCCGGGGTCGGCAGCGACTCGCTGTCGTCGCTATTCAGCCACGGGATGCAGGTGTGGTCGTTCGCCCCCTCCATCAGCCTGCCGCTGTTCAGCGGCGGCAGCAACCTGGCGCAGCTGCGCTATGCGGAAGCGGAGAAAAAGGGGCTGATCGCCACCTACGAGAAATCGATTCAGAGCGCGTTTAAGGACGTTGCCGATGCGCTGGCGCGCCGGGAAACGCTGAGCGAAGAGCTTGATGCTCAGCGGCAGTATGTCGCCGCCGAGCAGACATCGCTGGATATCGCCATGAAGAGCTATCAGGCCGGGGTCGGCGATTATCTGTCGGTGCTCACAGCTCAGCGCACGCTGTGGTCGGCGAAAACGACGCTGCTGTCCCTGCAGCAGACCGACCTCAATAACCGGATCACCCTCTGGCAGTCGCTGAGCGGCGGCGCCAGTTAAACTTACCCGCCGGGCGACCGAGCCCGGCCTCTACAAGGAATCGTTATGGCACGTGTTTCCCTCTCCTGGGCGCTGATCCTCGGCCTGCTGTCGGGTATCGGCCCGCTGTGCACGGATTTTTATCTGCCGGCGCTGCCGGAGATCACTCAGCAGCTGCAGGCCACCAGCACCCAGACCCAGCTGTCGTTGACCGCCGCGCTGATTGGTCTCGGCCTGGGTCAGCTGTTTTTCGGCCCGCTGAGCGACCGCATTGGCCGCCTGAAACCGCTGGCGCTGTCTCTGCTGCTGTTTATCTTCTCTTCGGCAATGTGCGCCCTGACCCGCGATATCAACATGCTGATTGTCTGGCGCTTTTTACAAGGCTTCGCCGGCGCCGGCGGCTCGGTGCTGTCGCGATCCATCGCCCGCGATAAATACCAGGGCACCCTGCTGACCCAGTTTTTCGCCCTGCTGATGACCGTGAACGGCATTGCGCCGGTGCTGTCCCCGGTGCTGGGCGGCTACGTTATCACCGCCTTCGACTGGCGAATTCTCTTCTGGACGATGGCCGCCATTGGCGGCGTGCTGCTGGTGATGAGCCTGGCGATCCTGCGGGAAACGCGCCCGGCCACAGCGGCGCATGCCAGCCGCCAACGGCCCGGCCAGCCGGTGCTGAAAAATCGCCGCTTTCTGCGCTTCTGCCTGATCCAGGCCTTTATGATGGCCGGGCTGTTCTCCTACATCGGCTCTTCTTCCTTCGTGATGCAGAGCGAATACGGCATGAGCGCCATGCAGTTCAGTCTGCTGTTCGGTCTGAACGGTATCGGGCTGATCATCGCCGCGATGATCTTTTCCCGTCTGGCGCGCCGCTTTAGCGCCGAAAGCCTGCTGCGCGGCGGCCTGACGCTGGCCGTGAGCTGTGCGGCGATCATGCTGCTGTTTGCCTGGCTGCATCTGCCGATGCTGGCGCTGGTCGGCCTGTTCTTTACCGTGTCGCTGATGAGCGGCATCAGCACCATCGCCGGCGCGGAGGCGATGAGCGCCGTCGACGCCGCGCAGTCCGGGACCGCGTCCGCGCTGATGGGCACCCTGATGTTTGTCTTCGGCGGCATCGCCGCGCCGCTGGCGGGTCTCGGCGGCGAAACGATGCTGAAAATGAGCCTCGCGATGGCCATCTGCTACCTGCTGGCGCTGCTGCTGGGCCTCAGCAAACCGCGCGACGCACGCTAATCTCCTGCTGCGGTAATAAAATATTCCAGATTTATTACCGCACTATTTCCCGCCATATCTACCATTCTCGTATTATTCTCCACGTACTAATCGTGATACTCTTCACAGGCAAGGAATAAATAATTCCTTATACTGCGCGCCACTGAGAATAACGAGGTTTCTATGAGTATCGACCTGAGCAAACTGCTGACCGAGCGACGTAACGCCAACAGCGCCAACATTGACACCCTCTCCACCCTCGAGATGCTGACGGTGATAAACCAGGAAGACCAGCAGGTAGCCCAGGCGATAACGCCCTATCTGCCGCAGATTGCCGAGGTGGTGGATAAGGTCGCGTCGGCGCTGCAGGCCGGTGGCCGCTTGATTTACATTGGCGCGGGTACCTCAGGGCGTCTGGGGATCCTCGATGCCAGTGAATGCCCGCCAACCTTCGGCACCCGCCCGGAGCAGGTGGTGGGTATCATCGCCGGCGGACATAAAGCGATTCTCAGCGCCGTGGAAAACGTGGAAGACAACAAAGCGCAGGGGGCGATGGATCTGCAGAACCTGAACTTCAGCAACCGCGATGTGCTGGTGGGGCTGGCGGCCAGCGGACGCACGCCGTACGTCATTGGCGCCATGGAATACGCCCATAGTCAGAATGCCTTTGTCGCCATCGTCAGCTGTAACCCGCATGGCGAAATGGCCCAGCTGGCGGACGTGGCGATCACCCCGGTAGTCGGCCCGGAAGTGGTCACTGGCTCTACCCGCCTGAAAGCCGGCACCGCGCAGAAGCTGGTGCTGAACATGATCTCCACCGGGGCGATGATCCGCGTCGGCAAGGTGTACAGCAACCTGATGGTCGACGTTGAAGCGACCAACGCCAAGCTGATTGAGCGCCAGGTCTCTATCGTGATGGAGGCCACCGACTGCGATCGCGCCACCGCCCAGAAGGCGCTGGAGGCCTGCGGCCGCCACTGTAAAACGGCGATCGTGATGGTGCTGGCGGACTTAAGCGCCGCAGAGGCGCAGTCGCTGCTGGCGAAAAACAACGGCTATATCCGCAAGGCGCTCAGCAACACCTGAGCGCCGACAGACAGGTAACGGGCAATGGCAAAAATAACGAAAGAGATGATAGCGCGGATCCTCGCCCACGTGGGCGGCGCCGCAAACGTCGCGCAGGCGGGCAACTGCATGACGCGCCTGCGCTTGACCCTGCGCGATGAAAGTCTGGCCGACAGCGCCGCCATCCGCCAGATTGACGGCGTGATGGGGGTGATCGTCAGCGACGAGCAGTTCCAGGTGGTGCTCGGCCCCGGCAAGGCGCAAACCGCCGCCGAAATGATGAACGGCCTGCTGGAGGCGGCGCCCGCCGCCGCGCCGACGCTGGCCGACGTCGCGGCGGAGAAAAAGCAGGCGCTGAAGGGCAGGCAGACCAGCGCGGTGCAGAAGTTTCTCGCCAAATTCGCCACTATCTTTACGCCGCTGATCCCCGGCTTTATCGCCGTCGGGCTGCTGCTGGGCTTCGCCACCCTGGCGGAACAGGTTTTCGTGCTGGAGAACGCCCATCCGAACGCCAGCCTGGTGGCGCTGATTGGCTATATGAAGGTCTTCAGCAAAGGGATGTTCACCTTTCTGAGTATCCTGATCGGCTATAACGCGCAGAAGGCGTTCGGCGGCTCCGGCGTGAACGGCGCGATTATCGCCTCGCTGTTCGTGCTGGGCTACAACCCGGAGGCAACCAGCGGCTTCTACGCCGGCATTTCCACCTTCTTCGGCCATGGCATCGATCCGCGCGGCAATATCATCGGCGTACTGATCGCCGCTATCCTTGGCGCGTGGGTTGAACGCCAGGTGCGACGGGTGATGCCGGCCAACCTCGATATGATCCTCACTTCGGCGGTGACGCTGCTGATCATGGGCGCGGTGACCTTTACGGTGATTATGCCGATTGGCGGCTGGTTGTTTACCGGCATGTCGTGGCTGTTCCTGCATCTTAACGGCAACCCGTTTGGCTCGGCGGTGCTGGCCGGCCTGTTCCTGCTGGCGGTGATGTTCGGCGTCCATCAGGGGTTTGTCCCGGTCTATTTTGCGCTGGTGGACGCCCAGGGCTTTAACTCGCTGTTCCCGATCCTGGCGATGGCCGGGGCCGGGCAGGTGGGGGCGGCGCTGGCGCTGTTCTGGCGGGCGAAGCGCGATTCGCTGCTGCGAACCCAGATTAAAGGGGCGATTATTCCGGGCTTCCTCGGGATTGGCGAGCCGCTGATCTACGGCGTCACCCTGCCGCGGATGAAGCCGTTTGTCACCGCCTGCCTCGGCGGCGCCTGCGGCGGGTTCTTCGTCGGACTGATCGCCTGGCTGGGGCTGCCGGTCGGCCTGAACACGGTGTTCGGTCCGTCCGGTCTGGTGGCGCTGCCGCTGATGACTTCCGGCAGCGGAATTTACGCCGGGATGGCGGTCTACGCCGGTGGGCTGGCGGTCTCCTACCTGTGCGGCTTTGTCCTCACCTGGCTGTTCGGCAGTAAAAATGTCGATTTAAGCTAGAACGCGACTATCGGTTAATGCCCGGCGGCGGCTTCGCCTTACCGGGCCTGCAAAATAGTTACGCCGCCGCGCCCGACTACCATTTCCTGCCCCGCCGCCCGGGCGCGCGCATGCTATGATTCCCCTTTGTCATATTTCGCTTGAGGAAAAGATGGGCTCCAGCAAAAAAGGGATGCTGAACGTACTGATTGCCGCCGTGCTGTGGGGCAGTTCCGGGGTGTGTGCGCAATTTATTATGCAGGAAAGCCAGATGTCGTCGCCGTTTCTGACCATGACGCGTCTGCTGTTCGCCGGGCTGATCCTGCTGATGCTCGGCTTTGTTCACGGCGACCGCATTTTCCGCGTGCTGCAAAACCGCCGCGACGCCTTAAGCCTGCTGTTTTTCTCGCTGTTTGGCGCGCTAACCGTGCAGTTCACCTTTCTGATGACCATTGAAAAATCCAATGCCGCCACGGCCACGGTGCTGCAGTTTCTGTCGCCGACGATCATCGTCGCCTGGTTCGCCCTCGCCCGCAAAGCGCGTCCCACTCCGCTGGTGCTGGGGGCTATCTGCACCTCGCTGGCGGGCACCTTTCTGCTGGTGACCCACGGCAACCCAACGACGCTGTCGATTTCGCCGGCGGCGCTGTTCTGGGGGATCGCCTCGGCGTTTGCCGCCGCCTTTTATACCACCTATCCTTCAACGCTGATTGCCCGCTACGGGACGCTGCCCATCGTCGGCTGGAGCATGCTGTTCGGCGGCGCGATGCTATTGCCGTTTTACGGCGGCCAGGGCACCGATTTTGTGGTTAACGGCAGCCTGCTGTTAGCTTTTTTCTACCTGGTGGTGATCGGTACTTCGCTGACCTTCAGCCTCTATCTCAACGGCGCGCAGAAGATTGGCGGCGCAAAGGCCGGGATCCTCAGCTGCGCCGAACCGCTGAGCAGCGCCCTGCTGTCGCTCCTGCTGCTGGGGATCACCTTCACGCTGCCGGACTGGCTGGGCACTCTGCTGATCCTCGCGTCGGTGGTGCTGATCGCCATCGACTCGCGGCGGCGGGTGAGAGCCGCCTGAGCAGGCGATAAAAAGCGCATTTTCAATAAGTTAAACTGACCACTATTTGCGTGTTTTCCCGCCTGCGCATATAGTTGACGGAAGCGATTACGGAAGGAGAAGCCTGATGAAAGCATGTTGGATGGTATGCCTGGTCACCGCCCTGAGCGCCACGTCGGCGTGGGCCGAATCACCGCTGCAAAGCCTGCAGTTCGAGCAGCAAAAACAGCAGGTGCTCAAAGCGGTGAAGGAAAAATGCGCGCCAGCAAGCCACCTCAGCGACAACGATTTTGCCAATAAAGTGCTGGCGACCGACGGTAACAAGAACGCGGTCCGCGAAGCAACGCTGGCGAAGGAGCGCAATAACCAGAAAAGCTACCAGGCCGCAATCGACAAAATCGTCTGTCCGGCCAAATAGCGGTTATTTCAGCCTCGCGACCAGCGTTTTCCAGTCAAACGGCGTCAGCTGCCTGTAGCTCAGGCTACGGGCGGCCATCTGCTCCGGCAGCTGGCGCTGGCTTTTCGCGATCGCCTCGCTCATTATCCCGGCGCTCCCCACGTCACGCAGGGTTTTCACCACCTCTTCCATCTCTTCGCTGCGCCGAATGCCATGTTCCGCCACCCGGCTGATCAGATAGTCGGGGAACGCGCCTGTCCAGCCCAGAGAGGGGAAACTATGATGCAAGGAGCTAAGCACCTCCTCCTCAACGCCGTATTCACGAGCCGCGAACAGGCATTCTGTGGTAAGCGCTTCAAGACCTTTGATCATCACGCTACGGCACATTTTTATCGCCGACACCTGGCCCACCGTACTGGCGCCATAGCGGGCATTCAGCCCCAGCCCCTGCAGACGCGGCGCGATCGCCTCCGCCTGCGGCCCGCCGATCAATAACGGTGTCTGCAATCGGGCCGGCGGTACCGGCGCCATCACCGCGACATCGATGTAGGCGCCCGGCAGAAAATGTTCAGCCGCCTGCCGTTTCGTCTCCGGCGCCACGGAGTTGAGATCGAGGAAATATTGTCCCGGCTGCAGCAGCGCGGCCGCCTGCTGCGCCACCTTTAGCGCCTCACCGGCGGTCACAGTAGAAAAAACCAGCGTGGCCCCCTCCAGCGCCTGCGCCAGCGAATTTCCCACCTGAACGCGCGAATCACGGGCTTTTTTGCCCATCGCCTCTCGCTCCGGGCCATTGAGCTTGCAATCCCAAATGGTCACCGCATGCTCACGGGCCAGATCCGCCGCCAGAATGCCACCCGCCTCGCCAAAACCAATAAACGCGATTGTCATCATCACTCCTCACGCGGCCAGACGCGGGCCGGAATAAAAACCTCGCCAGCAAACAGCAGTCGCGCCGTGCGTAACAGGCCGCAGCCAGCCAGGGCGCCGTCAGCATCAAGCTGAAGCGTCACGCTAAATTCGCCTGTCGGATGCTCGACGCTGAGCAGCGGCGTATCGCCTGGCGCTACCTGCGCCAGGCCCTGCGCGACAGAGCCGGGGAGCAGACAAGCGCTGGCCACGCTCACCGCGCCAAATACGCCGATCGACGCGTGGCAGCGGTGGGGGATAAAGGTGCGGCTGCTGATGGCGCCGCCGTGTCGCGGCTCGGCGATCAGGGTCATCTTGGGCACCGTGCGCTGGCTGACGTCGCCAAGCTGCATCAGCGGCCCGGCCTGCAGGCGAATCGACTCCAGGCGACGTTTAAGCGCGTCGTCATTATCCAGCTGTTCGCGCGTCTCATAGCCGGTGCAACCGAGGTCGCACGCGCGCAGCAGGATCACCGGCATACCGTTATCGATGCAGGTCACCTCAACGCCGTCAAAACGGTCACGAACCCGGCCGGTCGGCAGCAGCGCCCCGCAGCTGGAGCCGGCGACATCAAAAAAATGGAGCAGGATCGGGCTGGCGCTGCCCGGCACGCCATCGATACGGCTCTCGCCGACGTAGTTGACCCCGTCGGCGTCACAGGGGATCTCTGCCACCGCCAGTTGCCCCGTGTTCTCCATAAAAATACGCACCCGAGTGAGCGGCGCATCGTGGCGAACCAGACCGCGCTCGATGGCGAAAGGGCCAACGGCGGCAAGAATATTGCCGCAGTTTTGGCCATAATCCACGGTAGCCGCCGCCACGTTCACCTGGGCAAACAGATAGTCCACATCGGCGTCAGGCCGTGCGGAGCGGCGGATAATCGCCACTTTGCTGGTCAGCGGATCGGCGCCGCCGATCCCGTCAATTTGCCGGGGATCAGGCGAGCCCATCACCGCCAGCAGCACCGCATCACGTTGCACCGGATCGGCAGGCAGATCGTCGGCCAGAAAACAGGCCGCTTTAGAGGTGCCGCCGCGCATCCATAGACAGGGGATTCCGCGTTGCGCCATTTATTCCTCCACCTCGTCTGCGCGGTCGTAATACCGCAGGCCCTTTTCCGCCAGACGCGGACGCATAGCGTAAATATCCAGCCCCAACTCGCCATTGCGCATCCGCTCACGTTTCGCAAGCTCATTGCTCATGCGGGCTTCCGCTTTATGGAGCACATCACGGACCCGGGCGTGAGGCAGCACCACGACGCCATCGTCGTCGGCCACTACGACATCGCCCGGCTGTACAAGCTGACCTGCGCATATCACCGGGACGTTAACCGAACCGAGGCTCTCTTTCACCGTCCCCTGGGCATAAACCTGACGGGACCAGACGGCGAATCCCATTTCCCGCAACGTTTGCGAATCACGAATGCCGATATCGCCCACCAGCCCGACCACGCCGCGCGATTGGAGAGACGTCGCCAGTAGATCGCCGAAGAAGCCATCGCCGCACGGCGAGGTCGGGGCCACCACCAGAATATCGCCGGCGCGGCACTGCTCGACCGCCACATGAAACATCCAGTTGTCGCCAGGCGTCACCAGCACGGTTACCGCGTTGCCCGCCCGGCTGACGCCCTGCTGAATCGGACGGATTGCCGGCCCCATCAGCCCCTGACGATCCCAGGCTTCATGGAGCGTCGCCACCCCGGCCGCCTCACAGCGGCGCAAAACCGCCTCGTCATGGCGCGGCAGGTGGCGGATCACAAGGCCTTTTTTATTTAACAGGTTCATGCCAGGTTCTCCGTTACGCGGGGGAAGATGCTCTGGAAGGCTTCGCCGTGAACGATATCGCGCGCGGCCGTGATGCCGATATTGCGCTTGGCCTGCACCCCGCGCTGCAGCGCCACGCGGGTGTAGTATTCCCACAGATGCTCCTGACCCTGCATGCACTGAATGGCCTGATACTTTTTCTCCCAGACAGCGGTGATGTCCAGCAACACATCGGGTTTCCAGTTGCACTGCTCCGGCTGGTGCGGTTCGAAACAGTAAACCGGGGGAGCAGCGACAATTTTCTCGCCAGGGCGATAGCCTTCTGCCTGGGCGATAATCCGTGCTTCCTGCGCCAGATGGGAGGCCAGCGGATGATCGTAGTTATAGGGATCGTGCAGGGAGTGCGTCAGGACAAAGTGGGGCTGAATACGGCGATACACATCCGCCAGACGAAATAGCGTCTCTTTATCGGCGCGCAGCGGATAGTCGCCGATATCAAAGAATTCGACGCTGGCGCCCAGGATCGCGGCGGCGGCCTGCGCCTCTTCGCGACGCACCTGCTTCACCGCCTCCTCGGTCATGTTGCCTTTACGCCACAGTTTGGCGGACTCGCCGCGCTCGCCAAAGGATAAACAGACCACATGGACCTGATAGCCCTGCAGGGCATGCAGCGCTATCGCACCGCCCGCGCGCCAGACGAAATCGGCCGAGTGGGCGCTGACGACAAGGGCACTTTTTTCGCTAACCGGATGAGACATGATGGCTTCCTCTGTTGTTTTTTTCAGCTTGTCATGTCCCGTCGTGGGGAGGTAATTCGTTAACTTGCGAAGGCTATGATTTTTATTTATGTTGTCGTCTCACTCACTTTTTCAGGCCTGACGAACAATGCTAAAGAGAAAGCACGATAAAATTATAAATATCATGCAGCTGCGCTTTTTCTGTCAGGTCGCGCTGCGCGGTAGCGTCTCACGCGCGGCCGATGACTTATTCCGCACGCAGTCAGCGATAACCCGGGCTATTCGCGATCTTGAAGCCGCGTTGAACGTCACGCTGTTCGAACGCCATTACAGCGGCATGGTGCCCACCGAGTATGGCAAGTGCATCCTGCCGCGCGCCCGGCGGGCGATTGACGACCTGCAGGCCATCCCGGCGCTGCTGCAGAAGCACCATACCCGCAGCAGCGGCCCGCTGGCGGACGCCGGCTGGCTGTTCAATACACGCCGCTTAGCCATTTTTATTCAGCTCTATCACGTCAACCATACCCAAACCGTCGCGCAACAGTTGGGGATCACTCAGCCGGCGGTCAGTGCCGCGCTGAAGGTCCTGGAAAAAGGAGCGGATTCGGCGCTATTTCGCCGGACGCCAGAGGGGGTGCGTCCCACGCCTGCCGCGGAGCTACTCTATCCCCCGGTGAGCAGAGCGCTCAACGAGCTGGAAAACATCTGGAGCGATCTCGCTGCCCGTCGCGGGGTGCTGGAGGGCACCGTGCGCATTGGCGCCCTGCCGCTGAGCCGGACCCGGCTACTGCCCTCCGCCATCGCCGCCTTTCTGGCCCAGCACCCGGGCATCACCCTCATGACCAATGAAAGCCCGTATGAGTCGCTGGTCGCCGATATGCGGGCAGGTAATATCGATTTTATTATCGGCGCCCTGCGCCAGGATGAAGATCTCCCGGACCTCTGTAGCGAAGCGTTATTCGAAGAGGATATGTTGATTTTACTGCGTAATAACCACCCGCTGCTGCGCCATCCGGACCCGCGCAGCCAGCTGGCGACAGCGCAATGGGTGCTGCCGCGCGCCAACGCGCCGGCGCGCAATTTGCTGGATAAGGCGTTTGTCACCCTGGGGCTGCCGCTGCCCCAGCCGACGGTGGAGACCGGGGATGCGGCGATGGTGCGAGGATTGCTGCAGGGCTCCGACATGCTGGCGGCGGTCTCCGCCAGCCAGATGCGTTTTGAAACTGACAATGGGCTGCTCAGCGTGTTGCCGGTTCCCCTGCCCGATACCACCCGGCGTATCGGGCTGACGTTTCGCGCCGGCAGCCTGCCCTCCCCGGCGACGCAGGCGCTGTTGCGTTTTATTTATCAGCAGGTTCAGGACGGGGCCGTTTAACGTTTACCCGCCACCGAATAGGTTACCTGCTGGTTTCGCGTTTGCTGAAATGCCTCCAGCGTCTGCCCGCGCATCGCGGCGTAAATATGCAGGTTGGATACGCCGACCACCGCGCCCATTTTCTCCAGCAGGAAGAAGCTGGCGCCATACTGAATTAATCCCCGCCAGTCGCGCGCGTTGAGCAACTGCTGTTCCTCCTCACTCAGTCCGGCTTCGGCATAAAGCGACTGAGGCGACTGCAGAAAACGTTCGCGCCAGGCAGGCTCAATCAGCCGATGCAGGAAACGGTTAAGCCGCAAGCCATTCAGGCTGCGCTCGTGGGTAAAAGGATAGGTTCCCGGCAGTTTCTCCACCCCGGCCAGCTGCTGCGCCATATGCTGGCGATGGCGCGTCAGGGTATCGACGGGGGGCAGGCGCGCATTGTTCTCAAGGATCAGCGTGGCGATACCGGTCATCGAGGGCAGGTAATAGTCGCGCCAGGTTTCGGTGACATTGGCTGATAGCGCGCCGCGCATCACCAGCCACATGATTACTTCGGACCCCTCCATCCCCCCCAGCTCGGCATATTCGCCAAGGGTCATTTCGGTAAGCTTTTCCGGGTCATTAACCAGCATATCAACAAACTGGGCATCCCAGTCGGGATTATTAAATCCGCAGCGCTCGCCATGAACCTGATGCGAGAGCCCGCCGGTCGCGACAATCGCCACATTGATATCTTCCGGGAAGCTTTCAATCGCCCGGCGCAGCGCCTGGCCGAGTTTGTAACAACGGCGCGCGCTTGGTACCGGAAATTGCAGCACGCCGATCTGTAACGGGATCACCGCCGTCGGCCACCCCTGCGCTTCATCCCAGGGCAACAGCGCCGAAAGCGGCGAGAAAAGGCCGTGGTCGAGCTTTTTATCCATAAAGAACGACATATCAAACTCGTCGGCCATCAGGCTGGCGCCAATGTGCCTTGAGAGCGCCGCGTTGCCCTGGACCGGCGGCAGACAGCGCGGTCCGCCGCCTTCATCGGCAACGTCATATTGACTATCGATTCCCAGCGTAAAAGTCGAATAGTGATCGAAGAAAAAGGCGGTCACATGGTCATTAAAGATGTACACCAGCGCATCCGGTTTTTTCTCCTCCAGCCAGCGCTGCAGCGGTTCGAAGCTCTGGAAGATCGGCGCCCACGCCGGGTCCTGCTGTTTATGATGATCGACCGCGAAGCCGATAGTCGGGGTATGAGAGACGGCGATACCGCCGAGAATGTTAGCCATCAGATAACTCCACTTATCGGTGTTCGAGGGGGGATGACAAAGCGTCAAGTTCTGCCTCTGTGAGTCGAGGCTTAGCGTGATTCATACGGTGCAACAAAATACAGATCCCCGCCAGGCAGGCCGGCAGCGCAAGCACCAAAAAGATCGACGAGTGTCCCGGCACGGCCAGCATCAGCATCCCGCCCAGCGTGGAGCTGAGGATAGCCCCGGTACGGCCGATACCATGCATCCAGCTGACTCCGGTAGCGCGGATCTCGGTTTGATAATAGGCGGGCGAATAGGCCTGCAGACCGTTCTGCGCGCCGTTAATGCACATCCCGCTGATAAAAATCAGCACCGACAGCGCCGCCGAACCGAAATCCATCACCCCCTGGGACAACAGGCACAGACAGCCGAGGAAATAGGTTGCCGCAATCACGGCTTTCGCCGAAGCGCGATCCATCAGCATACCGACAAGGATCCCGCCCAGCGGGCCGCCGAGCTGGAACAAGCCGGTCATCATCGCCGCCTGCTGCAGCGACAGCCCGCCGGAGCGGAGAATGGTTGGCAGCCAGCCGTTCAGCAGGTAAATCACAAACAGCCCCATAAAATAGGTTAACCACAGCGCTATCGTGCCGCGGGCATAGCCATGCCGGAACAGCTGCGCCACTTTGCTGCTCCGCGTGATGGGCGGCGCATTCAGCTGGAAAACGGTTTCAGCCGTAAACTGGCCCCCAAGCCGGTTAAGCGCCCTGGCAATCTGCTCGCCCGGTAGTCGGCGCGCCACCATGTTCATCGCCGACTCCGGCAACATCACGATCATAAAGGGGAGCACCACGAGCGGCAGCACGCCGCCAAAAACCAGCGCCGAGTGCCAGCTGTAATGCGATAACAAACCGGCGGCGATAAAGCCGCCGAGGCCGGAACCCACGTTAAAACCGCTGTACATCAGGGTGATCATCACCCCTTTACGCCGCTCCGGCATATATTCCGCCACCAGCGTGACGCAGTTGGGCATTACGGCGCCAAGGCCAAGGCCGGTGAGAAAACGCATCAGCGCCAGCTGCGTCGGGCTTTGCGCCACGGCGCCGGCCAGGCTGAACAGCGCAAACAGCGCCACCGACCAGAGTAAAATTCGCTTTCGGCCGTAGCGGTCAGAAAGCGGCCCCGCTACCAGGGCGCCAATGGCGACGCCGAACATGGCCGCCCCAAGAATCGGCCCCATTTCGGCCCGGCTGATGCCCCAGTCCTCGATGAGCGCCGGGGCGACAAAGCCCATCACCGCGGCGTCATACCCATCCAGCATAATGATGATGAAACAGAGCAGCAGCACGTTCCATTGAAAGCGCGAGACCGGGCGGGTATCTATCCACGCTTTCACATCGACAACGTTCGTGTGATTCATAGGGTGACTTCCTCAAGCAGGCGGTACGAATGTTCTGGTTAGTGTTTTTTGAGTGGAACTTTCGTACTCAACTTAAGGCAGGTCACGCAGGCTGTCCGGTTCGAAAATCCGGCGTCAGATATGAGTTTTATTTATAATGTGAGGGATACGACAAAAACCAGCCAGCAAAAAACCCGCAGCCAACGGCGGCGGGTCAGGGCAAGAGCAGCGTTTAGTGCTTCGGAATAATTAAATCGCCGCGCAGCGGGCTGCCGCCCGGGTTGTCCGTTTTCTCGGTCAGCCAGTTGACGATCCGCGACGCCATCGCGTCCATGGAATATTCAATCGCCGGGATAGTCGGGATACCGGGCAGCTGTAACGATCCGGCGAGGCTAAACACCATGACATTTTGCGGAACGGCGCGGTTAAACGCCTGCAGCTGCGGCACCACGCGCTGCGCCTGCTGTTCATCGCTCACCAGCAGCGCGTTAAAGTTCAGCGTCGTGGCGTTATTGACCAGCTCCTGCACCGCCACCGACGGCGAGGTGTTATCCAGAAACACCAGGTTGCGATTAAACGGCAAAAAGTTTTTTTCCAGCGCGTGCTTGTAGCCCAGCAGCACCTGGTCGGCAAAGCCGCTGCTCTGCGGATGAATCAGCGCAATCTGCCGTCTCCCCTGGCTAATCAGATAGTGACAGGCGGTTTCGGCGGCGAAAGCATGATCGAACTGAATACTGTTGTCGCCTTCGCTATCGAGGCAGTCCACCAGCACCACGTCCGGGCGGTTAATATTCAGAGGAAAACGCGCACCGATGATTAGCACGTTATCGCACAGCCCGCAGGTCAACTCCTCCAGAGAGTTCATCACGCCGTGGCTGGTGTTGGCGAAGCGCAGCAGCAGGTGTTTCTGGTGCTGGCTGAGCTGTTTTTCCAGGGCGTAGAGATAGCTGGTGGTTTGATTGATGTTGTCCTGGGCGCAGATGACGCCGATGCAGCCGGTGGACTGGCTGAGCAACGACTGGGCTATCATGTTTGGCCGGTAATTGAGCGCTTCCGCCGCCTGCAGCACCGCCTGACGACTGGCTTCCTTCACGCCACGTGAGCCGCTCAACACTCGCGACACCGTGGCTTTGGAAACCCCGGCAAGTCGTGAAACATCATTGATTGTCGACATCATTTTCCCCTGCGCGGGCGCCGCGTCCCGCCAAAATCCTGTAAACCTGAATCGCTTCAATTATGACCAGCGCAGTATATCCATTTCGCCATTTGTTTGGAAACCGATTTTCCATTTCAGCGCAAAACATCGCCAAATCGACAGAATAATGTGAGCGAAATCCAATAAATCCGCCCTATAAGCAGGAGATCTTGACCACTATCACAGTTCTGCTTTTTATAAATGGAAACCGGTTTCCGTCTGATATCAAATCACCCACGCAATAACTTTTTACATTTTGAGGATGGTCGTCGATGTACAAGATTATGCTGTGCTGCTCTGCCGGGATGTCCACCAGTCTGCTGGTCAGAAAGATGGTTGAGGCGGCGAATGAACGTGACCTGCCGGTGCAGATTGACGCCTATGGCGTTTCCGAATTTGACATGCAGTTTCCGCAGTATCAGGTGGTGTTGCTTGGCCCCCAGGTGAAATACATGTTGAAAACCCTGTCTGACAAAGCGGCTTCCCTGAACATTCCCGTTCAGCCCATCGATACGATGGACTACGGTATGCAGCGGGGAGACAACGTCCTGAATTATGCTCTGTCGCTGATCCCAGCGGCGCACTGAGAGGTGTTGAAATGAGTTCTCTGTATCAGTCCATGATTGCCGTGATCGAGCAATCTATTACTCCGCTGGCAGGACGCCTTGGGCAGCAGAAATACGTTATCGCTATCCGCGATGGCTTCACTGCCGCCTTGCCGTTTATGATCATCGGCTCTTTCATGCTGGTATTTATCTTTCCGCCGTTTTCACCCGATACCACCAACGGCTTTGCCCGCGGCTGGCTTGATTTCTCCCAGCACTACCGCGAACAGCTGATGCTGCCGTTTAACCTCAGCATGGGCGTGATGACCTTCTTTATCTCGGTCGGCATTGGCGCCAGCCTCGGTCGTCAGTTTCAGCTCGATCCGGTGATGTCCGGTCTGCTGGCGTTTATGGCTTTCCTGCTGGTCGCCGCACCCTATGCCGATGGCAAAATTTCCACTCAGTATCTGTCCGGTCAGGGCATTTTCACCGCGCTGATCACCGCCATCTACTCCACCCGCGTTTACGCGTGGCTGAAGCAAAACAACATTACGATTCGTCTGCCGAAAGAGGTCCCCACCGGCGTCGCCCGTTCGTTTGAAATCCTGATCCCGGTGCTGGTGGTTATTGCGACTCTGCATCCGCTGAATCTGTTTATCGAAGCGCAGACCGGGATGATCCTGCCGCAGGCGATCATGCATCTGCTGGAGCCGCTGGTTTCCGCCTCCGACTCGCTGCCGGCGATTTTGCTCTCTGTTCTGATGTGCCAGATTTTCTGGTTCGCCGGTATCCACGGCTCGCTGATTGTTACCGGCATTATGAACCCGTTCTGGATGGCCAACCTGTCGGCAAACCAGGCGGCGCTGGCGGCTGGCACGGTACTGCCGCACGTCTACCTGCAGGGCTTCTGGGATCACTATCTGCTGATTGGCGGCGTCGGTTCTACCCTGCCGCTGGCCTTCCTGCTGCTGCGTAGCCGGGCCACCCATCTGCGCACCATCGGCAAGATGGGCATCGTGCCGAGCTTCTTTAATATCAACGAGCCGATTCTGTTCGGGGCGCCGATCATCATGAACCCGATGATGTTTATCCCCTTCGTCTGCGTACCGATGGTCAACGCGGTGCTGGCTTACGGCGCGACGCGTCTTGGCTGGCTGAGCCAGGTGGTGTCGCTGACGCCGTGGACTACGCCGGCCCCAATTGGCGCGTCGTGGGCGGCTAACTGGACCCTGAGCCCGGTGGTGATGTGTCTCATCTGCATGGTGATGTCGGCGGTCATTTATCTGCCGTTCCTGCGCGCTTATGAACGTTCCTTAATGAAAACCGAAGTTGAGAAAGCCAAAAATAGCGTTCCGGTAGCAGAAACCGTTAGCTAATCCCTCTCCTTCCGGAGAGATAATAAGATGACAGCGTAATAATGCAGAAAATGGACTTTCACTGCATTATTAAATAATAAATACCTCAGGAATACACATGATTGAATTAGAAGATGCGGTAATGGAAATTATCGTTAATGCGGGACAGTCACGCTCATTATGTTTTGAAGCGCTGCATGCGGCCCGAACCGGAAATATCGACGAAGCGCGCTTACTCTTAAACGAGGCCGACGGCTACGCCCGCCGGGCGCATCAGATGCAAACCCAGCTCATCGGGCAGGATGCCGGTGAAGCGCGTCAGCCCATGACGCTGATTATGGTACATGCCCAGGATCATTTGATGAATTCGCTGCTGGCCCGCGAGTTCTCAGAAGAATTAATCCATCTGTACCAGCGTTAATTAATATGGAATAACGTTAGCGAGAATATTATTCTCCGGCGTCGCTGTACCCTAAAAAACAAATCAGCTTATTTTGGCTATTTATTCTAGCCAGAATGGGATGGTTATTATCTGAAATATATTAATTATTAAAGCGAGATAACCATGAATACTGTAAAAAAACTGCCTTTAGCCATGGCGGTGGTCGCCGCGCTGTGCCCAATTTCTGTCATGGCGCAAGAATTTACGCAGGAACAGATCGACGCCATCGTCGCCAAAGCCGTTGATAAAGCGCTGGCCGACCGCCAGGCAAAAATCGACGCCGCGGCCAACAAAAAGGTCGACGTGATTACTAACCCGGAAACCACCGCCGCCTCGCCGGATATGGCCATTCCGTTCGGCCTCAAGTTCAGCGGCTACGCCCGCTATGGCGCCCACTTCCAGACCGGCGACCAGAAATATGTCGGCGTCGACGGCTCCTATAACGGCGCCTCGGCGATCGGCCGTCTGGGCAACGAAAGCAACGGCGGCGAATTCCAGATCAGCAAGGCCTTCAAAAGCGCGCAGGGGGCTATCTGGGATCTTAACGTGATGTTCGACCATTGGAGCGACGAAGTTAACCTGAAGAAGGCCTACGTCGGCGTCACCAACGTGCTGGAATCCAATCCCAACGCCTATATCTGGGCCGGCCGCGACTTCCACCAGCGTCCGCAACAGGGGATCAACGACTACTTCTGGATGAACCACGACGGCCAGGGCGCCGGGGTGAAGAACTTTGATATCGGCGGCGTGCAGTTCGACGTGGCGGCGGTGTCGCAGGTGAAATCCTGCAGCCCGGAAGTGATGGCCGACGAGACCAACCCGTCGCGCATCACCTGTACCGGCAGCTCCGACACCGGCGACAACGGCCACTACGCGCTGACCACCAAAACCCACAACATCAAGGCCGGGCCGATCGACGTCGAGGTGTACGCCAACTACGGCTTTGACTCAAAGGCGGTGGACAGCGACGCGCGTCTCGAAGCCTGGCAGGGCGGCCTGGTGCTGAGCCACACCAACGACAGCGGGGTAAACAAGGTGATCCTGCGCTACTCCGACAACTCGGATAACAGCGTCTACAACAAAACCGACGACCTGACCACGGTCTACGCCAGCTTCGAGGGCAGCCATAAGTTCACCCAGCAGGCGCAGGTGGAATATCTGCTGGCCTTCCACGACTACGACAACGGCAAGGATAATACCGACAACCGTAAAAACTACGGCGCCATCGTCCGGCCGATGTATTTCTGGAACGATGTGCACTCCACCTGGCTGGAAGCGGGCTACCAGCGCGTGGATTACGACCAGGGCGGGGATAACCACGGCTGGAAGCTGACGCTGTCGCAGAACATCGCCATCGGCATGGGGCCGGAGTTCCGTCCGATGCTGCGCTTCTACGTGACCGGCGGCCAGGTGGACAACGAGCACACCGCGAAGGTCAACAACACCAAAGACCAGCAGCTGGATTCGCTGAACGTCGGCGGGATGTTTGAGGCGTGGTTCTGATGCGATAGCGTTGTCGAAGGAGCGTTCCCGGCTGGCGCTACGCTTAGCCGGGCTACAACTGGTGCGCTCCATTTATGCCGGATGGCGGCATACATGCCTTATCCGGCCTACGTTCCTTCCTGCAGGCTCCCCCCCCAGGACCGGCAAGCGCAGCGCCGCCGGGCGGTCAGGCTCCATACCTGCGGTAGTGCCGGATGGCGGCATACATGCCTTATCCGGCCTACGTTCCTTCCTGCGGGCTCCCCCCCCCAGGCCCGGCAAGCGTAGCGCCGCCGGGCGGTCAGGCGCCGTACCTGCGATAGTGCCGGATGGCGGCATCAATGCCTTATCCTGCCTACGTTCCTTCCTGCGGGCTCCCCCCCCCAGGACCGGCAAGCGCAGCGCCGCCGGGCAGTCAGGCGCCGTACCTGCGGTAGTGCCGGATGGCGGCATACATGCCTTATCCGGCCTACGTTCCTTCCTGCGGGCTCCCCCCCCAGGACCGGCAAGCGCAGCGCCGCCGGGCAGCTGGTTCAGGCCAACTCCCTCAGTTCACCGTCAGGCGCAGGGCCAGATCCTGCGGGTAGGGGTCAAAATAGTTCTGCGCCTGCAGGTAGCGATCCGGATACTCGGCCAGATAGTGCTTAAGCAGCGTCAGCGGGGCGAGGATCGGCAGCAGCCCGGCGCGATAGTTGAGGATCACCTCCCGCAGCTCGCCGCGCTGGCGGCTGTTCAGCTGGTTGCGGAAATAACCCTGAATATGCATCAGCACGTTGGTGTGGTTTTTCCGCGAGGCGGGCTGCTTGAGGATCGCCATCAGCTTCTCGCGGTAAACCTCGAAGAACGCCTCCAGATCCTCCCATTCATGCAGCGAGGCGACGAACGGGCCGATCTCCCGGTAGCCCGCCTGGTGATGAGCCAGCAGTTGCAGCTTGTAGCGGCTGTGAAAGGCCAGCAGACCGTGACGGGTCAGGCCGCGGGCGCGCAGGGCGTTGAGTTCATGCAGGGCGAAAACGCGCTCGACAAAATTCTCCCGCAGCAGCGGATCGTGCAGCCGGCCATCCTCTTCCACCGGCAGCCACGGGTAGCGCGCCATCAGGGCGCCGGTAAACAGCCCCACGCCTTCCTTACGCCCGCGATTGCCTTTTTCATCATACAGCCGCACGCGCTCCATCCCGCAGCTCGGCGATTTGGCGCAGACGATAAAGCCCGACAGCTCACCCAGGGTTGCGAGGTGGGCGCTGGCGAAATCAGCCATCTTCTCCGTCACATCCTCGTGCGGGGCGTGGCTGAAGCGCATGCGGATCTCCCCGACCGGGGTCTGCACCAGGCGGAGCGCCGGGCGGGGAACGGGCAGGCCGATCGCCATCTCCGGGCAGACGGGTTTAAACGCCACCCACTGCGCGAGCTCATCCATCACAAAGCCCATACGCTTATGCCCGCCGTCGAATCGCACGGCTGAGCCGGTTAAACATCCGCTGATCCCAATGACAGGTTGCGTGTTCATGGCGCTGTCCTCTCTTCTGCTGTGGTTCGGGTAAAGAAAAGGGTCACGGTGGCGACCGTAATGCCGAATTTCTTCATCTCGGTTTTGTTAAATAAATGGCTGCCGTCCTGCAGGAACATCCAGTCGTCAAAGTGCAGCAGCCACCGGCTGCCGCTGGCCTCGACGTTCATGCTGTAGCGCCAGTGAAAGGCATTGCCTGCCGCCTGGCCGCTGGCCACGCCTTCGATATCGCCGGCGGTGCCCTGATAACGGTTATCGCCGGTGCGGCGAATGCGCCATATCCGCTGCTGCTTCTCGCCGTCGTCATAGACAAAGCGCTCATGGAGGGTCAGGGTGTCGCCGACGACGTCGCCATCGATCTCAACATGGAAGCGGCGCAGCTGCTTGCCGCTGCGATCCTGCACCATCCCCCACGCCTCGGTTCGCCCCTGAAAATAGTGAAAGATGTCGAGGGCGGGCTGCTGCTGCCGGTACTCCGTGACCTCGGTGCTGCAGCCGGCGAGGATCAGCATCAGCAGCGCCAGGCCAAGGGTCAGAATGCGTTTCATGGTGTACCTCCGATCAACTGCTGACGCAGTTCGGGATAAGTGGTGCGCGGATCGAGCCAGATGGCGAGAAAGCGGGTGCTGAACGCCGCCGACTGGCGCGGGCCGAGCGGGGTAAAGGCGGTCTGCGCGGCGCTGGCGCGGTACCAGAACTGCCCCTCGCCGCCGCTGACCACGAACGCCAGCTGGCTGCCCGGCGCGACGTCCGGCCAGATCCCCTGCAGCATGCGTAGCCAGGCTTCGCTGCGCGGTTCCTGCTGCAGAATGCCCTGCGCCTGCCACTGGTCGCGGGTGGCCTCCACCAGCGCCTCGCGATCGATGTCGCGCCGGTAGGTGATGATCAGCGCCCGATCCTGCTGCGGGCCGTCATACCGGCCATTGGGCGTACGCAGCTGCGAGTGATAGACGGTGAACGGCCCCCAGGTGAGGGTCGCCTCGCCGACGCGGCGCCACGTCAGCCAGTCGGCGGCGTGGGCCGCCGGGGCGAGGATGGTCAGCCACAGCAGTAACAGGGCGAATCTCATTTTTGCCTCCCCATCCCCAGATGGAATAACAGCATGAGCACCAGCCAGCCGCAGGCCATGGCGGCCACGCCAAGCGCCGTCGGCACCAGCAGGGTCATGGCTCCGAGGCGATCGCCGATCAGGTAGGCCACCGGGCCGCCGACGGTGGCGGCCGTGGCCAGCACCCAGCCGGGAAGCGTCGCGGTGCGGGTCAGTCGGGTCCAGACGACGGCGAACATCAGCCACAGGGCCACCATCCACAGGGGCAGCAGGCTGTCGCCGCGAAAATCGATCAGCCCCGCCAGCGCCCAGCAGGCGTCCAGGCCGCAGCCCGCCGCGGCCAACAGCAGGGCAGGCGGACGGCTGGCCGCCGGCAACCGCAGCCAGGCGAAAATGGCCAGCGTCAGCCAGATCAGCAGACCGCGCTCGCGCAACATCACCACCAGCGTCCAGTAAACATCGAACGCGAGGGCCATCAGCAGGTGCTGCGCCGGGCGTGTCATACCCGCTCCGCGGTGAGCTGCACCACGCTGATGGTGCGGGCGTTAAATCCGGCTTCGCAGTAGCCGAAGTAGTAGAGCCACATCCGGCGGAAACGCTCATCAAAGCCGAGCTTTTCAATATCCTGCCAGGCGTGGGTAAAGCGCTGCCGCCAGTGGGCCAGGGTGCGGGCGTAATCCGGGCCCATGTCGAACAGGTTGCGCACCACAAAATCGGTATGGCGGGTCATCAGCTCGCTCATTGCCGTGATGCTGGGCAAAAAGCCGCCGGGGAAGATGTAGCGCTGGATAAAATCGACGCTTTTGCTGTAGTCGCGATAGCGCTGATCCTGGATGGTGATCGCCTGCAGGGCCATTCTGCCGCCCGGGCGCAGGCGCGCCTGGCAGGTGCGGAAGAAGGCCGGGAGGTAGCGCTGGCCCACCGCCTCAATCATCTCCACCGACACCAGTTTGTCGTACTCGCCGCGCAGATCGCGGTAGTCGCAGAGCAGCACCTCGACGCGATCCTGCAGCCCGGCGCGGGCCATGCGCTCGGTAGCCCAGCGGTGCTGCTCCCGGGAAAGGGTGGTGGTGGTGACCCGGCAGCCGTAATGGCGGGCGGCGTACTCGGCCAGCGCCCCCCAGCCGGTGCCAATCTCCAGCAAATGATCGCCGGGAGTGAGCGCCAGCTGGTCGCACAGGCGCGCCATCTTGGCACGCTGGGCCTGGGTCAGATCCTGCTGGTCGTCGGTAAACAGCGCGCTGGAGTAGAGCAGGTCGTCATCCAGAAAATGGGCATAAAATTCGTTGCCGAGGTCGTAATGGGCGGCGATGTTCTCCCGCGCCTGGGCGCGGGTGTTGCGGCGGGTCCAGTGGCGCAGGCGGGCGACGGGCTTGCCCAGCAGACGGAAGCCGCGCTCCAGACGCCCCAGCACCTCGCCGTTGCGCGCAAGGATCTGCAGCAGCGCCGTCAGCTGGTGGCTCTCCCAGTCGCCGTCCATCCAGGCCTCGGCCGCCGCCAGGCTGCCGCCGGTCAGCAGACGCCAGTACACCTCCGGCGTGCAGACCCGCGCCTCGGCGCGCAGCGCGGCGGCGGGGTCGCCAAAATGAAAAGTCTGCGCCCCTTCGCGCACGGTGAGCGAGCCTTCGCAGAGGCCGCTCAACAGACGAAAAAGCAGCCAGCGCGCGAGCCGCACGTTGCGCGGCACATCGGGTTCAAGCGCAAAGACGGGATCGGTCATGAGCGTTCACTCCTGCTGACAGGATGGTTGTACAGCGGCACGCGCTTCAGCCACAGCCGCAGCGCCTGCCAGTAGATGGCGAGGACGGTTTTCAGGGTCATCAGCGGCAGACGCAGCAGCAGCCCGCGCAGGTTGGCGCGGGTCAACGGCACGCGGCTCAGGGCCAGCGTGGCGTCGAACACCTTGCTGGCCTGATGGTTTTCAATATGCATGTGCAGCGTTTTGCCGGGCGCGTTGAAGCGCCAGTGATAGACCATGTCCATCGGGTTAAAGGGCGAAACGTGAAAGGCTTTCTCCAGCGGGCGCGCCTGCTGGCCGTCCACCGCGTAGTAATGACGCTCATTCCACGGCGTGTTGCGCACTTCGGCCAGCACCCAGCGCAGGGTGTCGGCTTCGTCATAGCAGTAGTAAAAATTGACCGGATTAAAATGGAAGCCGAAGTAGCGCAGCTGGGTCAGGAGCATCACGCGGCCCGCCGGGCGGCAGCCGGTCAGGCTCTCCAGCCGGTTCAGCACCTGGGCCTTCAGCGGCGCGCCCAGCGGATAATCGGCGTCGTACCAGGCGGCGGCAGCCAGGCGGTTGCGGCGGATGCCCGCCTCAGGCAGCTTGTCCAGTTCGTCGAGGTCGAGCCAGGCCATAAACAGGCGGTAGACGAAGTGGTGCGCCTTCGGCTGCAGGCGACGGTGGCGCAGGACGCCCTGATAGAGGCAGCTGTTCATTTCAGTGGCCCTCCGCCGCGGCGATGCCCTGCACCACGTCGAGCGCGCTGCGCACCCCATCCTCATGAAAGCCGTTGTACCAGTAGGCCCCGCAGTACCAGCTCCGCTGCTGGCCGTTAATCTCTTCGCGCCGCAGCTGGGCCGACCAGCTTTGCGGGTTAAACAACGGATGCTCATAGACGAAGCGCTGCCAGACGTAGCGATCGTCCACCGGCGCGTCCGGGTTCAGGGTGACGCAGAACAGCGGCGCGCCCGCGGGCAGCCCCTGGAGAATATTCATGTTGTAGGTGACGCAGGCCCGGGCCCGATCCCCGTCGCTCAGGCGATAGTTCCAGCTGGCCCAGGCGCGCTGGCGCTCCGGCAGCCAGCGCGGATCGCTGTGCAGCACCACCTCGTTACGCTGCCAGCCGATGTCCCCGAGGACTTCTCGTTCGGAATCGGTGGGCGCCGCCAGCATCGCCAGGGCCTGCGCGGAGTGGCAGGCGAAGATCACCTGGTCAAAATGCGCCTCCCCGGACGCCAGCCGCAGGGTGACCCCCGCCGGGTGGCGGTCCACCTGCTGCACCGGCGCGTTGAGGCGTAGATCCAGGCGATCGCCGAGCCTGGCGAGCAGGGCGCGAACGTATTCCCGGGAACCGCCGGGCACCACGTACCATTGCGGGCGATCGCGAATATCCAGCAGACCGTGGTTTTCAAAGAAGCGCAAAAACAGCGGCAGCGGGAAGCGACGCATCTCCTGCAGCGACGACGACCAGATGGCCGCCCCCATCGGCAGAATATAGTGGCGGGCGAAGAAGGGGCTGAAACGGTGGCGGGTGAGGAAGCTCTCCAGCGTCGCGCCTGGATCCAGCGCCTCGGTCAGCGCCAGTTTCGCCAGGCGGTTGAAGCGGACGATCTCGCTCAGCAGTCCCCAGAAGGCCGGCTTCAGCAGATTGCGCCGCTGGGCGAAAAGCGAGGTCAGGCTGTGGCCGTTGTATTCCAGGCCGCTGGCCGGGTTGTGGACCGAGAAGCTCATCTGCGTTTTTTGCCCGGCGATCCCCAGCTCGCTGAGCAGGCCCATAAAGCGCGGATAGGTGCGATCGTTGTAGACGATAAATCCGGTATCGATGGCCCAGGTGCCCTGCGGCGTGGCGACATCCACGGTGGCGGTGTGGCCGCCCGGCGTGGCGCCCGCTTCGAACAGCGTTACCTGATGGTGTCCGGCCAGTCGCCAGGCGCAGGTCAGCCCGGCGATGCCGCTGCCGATGATGGCGATATTCATGAGCGCACCATCCTGCGCAACAGCAGGCGCTGGATACCCGATGGCAGACTGGCCAGCAGACGCAGGGCCAGGCTGAAACCGGTGGGGAAGGCGATGTGGTTTTTGCCCTTCGCCAGACCGTGGCGGATCGCCGCCACCGCCCGATCCACGCTCACCCGACCGGGCATGGCGAAGTCGTTTTTGCGCGTCAGCGGGGTGTCGACGAAGCCCGGAGAGACCACCGTGACGGCCACCCCTTTCGGCTCCCAGTCCAGACGCAGGCTATTGGCAAACCAGGTCAGCGCCGCCTTGGAGGCGCCATAGGCTTCCGCGCGCGGGAAGGGCAGCCAGTGCGCCATGGAGCTGACCAGCACCACCCGATCGCCAGCCTCCAGCTGCGTCTGCAGCGCCGCCAGGCAGTTCACCGGCCCGAGGAAGTTGGTGGCCATCACCCGCTCCACGAGGGCGGCATCCACCTGTCCGTGGTCGAGGTATTCGCAGGTCCCGGCGCAGAGAATGATCAGGTCGGCAAAACAGCCTGTCAGCGCCTGGCGACAGGCGTCCCTGTCTGTCATATCGAACAGGCGTACGCTGATGTTGGGGCTGAGCTGCTGGAGCGCTGCCAGGCGCGACGCATCGCGCCCGCAGGCGATGACCAGATGGCCATCCGCCGCGAAGGATTTCGCCAGGCCGGCGCCGATCCCGGAGCTGGCGCCGGTGATGAGCACCGTCATCATGAGCGCACCCTCCGCTTCACGCCGCGTACCGCCCAGCCCAGCAGGGGAAGATGCTCGTAGATCATCTCCCCGGCGTCGTAGTAGTCGCGCTGATGGAGAACCTGCTCCCCGGCGATGTCCACCACCGAGCAGCCCGGCAGGGCCAGGGTTTCTCCACCGGCAATGCGCGGATGCGACCAGTGCATGGTCCAGGTCACGGCGAACCGCTGGCCGTCGCAAAGCGGCGTGTCGATGGTGAACCGGCACTGCTCCACGTTGGCCAGCAGATGGGTAAAGTAGCGCTGAATGGCGAACAGCCCCTGATGCTGACCAAAAGGATCGCTCAGCGTGGCGTCCGGATGGTACAGCGCGGCCAGCGCCGCGGGCGGCTGTGCATCCAGCCCGGCGTAGTACTCAACGAAACGACGAATCACGGACGGCGAGGTGCTCATGGATCACATCCTGGCTAGATACGGTAGCGTAATGGCATACTTAAAACTTACACAAATAAAATTATTTGTCCAAGTTTGTAGAAAAATATATTTTATTTGTGTTAAAAATCATGTTGTTATGATTGGTTTTTTAAGGAGTGAAAATCGCGGGTGGCGCAAAGGGCAAGCGTGAGCCCGCCGCGCCACCGGGCGCTGGCGGAACAGAGCGTGGAGGTAAGTGAAAACAGGGGGTTAGAGCGGGATCACCTCGAGGGAGACGACCTGCTGCTGCCAGAGTTCGACCTGCCTCTGGCGGGCAGCGGAGAGTTTGCCGCTGGTGACCAGGAGCCAGTTGCGCTGGGGAAAAATCTCCGGCGCCAGGGCGGCGGGAGGCACCGGCAGGACGTCGATGCGATGGCCCTGGCCGGTACGTTTGAGCGCCTCAAGCCAGATTTCGCAGGCGTCGGTCAGGTGCCAGCCGGTGATCAGAAAGTTGTCCCCGGGCGCCTTCTTGTCGCCTTCGAGGCAAAACGAGGTATAGGCGATGATGATGCCGTCGAGAATTTCGCGCAGCGTCATGATGGCCGGCACGTTGGCGGAGACCTGGCTGCGCAGTGGACGCAGCACTTCGGTTACCAGCTCCTGGCGCGGATATTCGCGCCCGGCGTCGTAGATCAGCTGGCGCAAGGACTCGATTTTTCCCTCTTTCAGCCGCTGCAGCATGGTCTCCTGCAGCGTCAGCCAGTTATTGGTGCGCCGCGCGCCGGGGCGCGACAGCAGGGGTTTCACCTGGCTGACCGGCACCCCTTTTTTCACCCAGTCGAGGATCTTCAGCGCCTGCTGGACGTCGTCATCGCTGTACAGACGGTGTCCACCATCGGTGCGCAGCGGCTTAAGCAGGCCGTAGCGGCGCTGCCAGGCGCGAAGCGTGGTCGCATTTATCCCGCATAGTCGGGCAAATTCGCCGATGGAGTAAGGCATGGAGGCCACCTGTTAACAAAGAATATTCTCAATATACTACGAATCACGACGGCTGGCGTGAAGTGTAGTGGCTTTGCACTACACTTTCCCCAACCGCGTAAATGAAAGGAGTTCTCATGAAGCTATGGCCTGTTGTCACCGGCGTCGCTATCGCGTTAACCCTGGTGGCCTGCAAATCGCCCACGCCGCCGAAGGGCGTTCAGCCGATTAGCGGGTTTGACGCCAGCCGGTACCTTGGAAAATGGTATGAGGTCGCTCGCCTGGAGAATCGCTTCGAGCGAGGCCTGGAGCAGGTGACCGCCACCTACGGCGCCCGCAGCGATGGGGGGATCAGCGTCGTCAACCGCGGTTATGACCCGGTCAAAAAACGCTGGAATGAGAGCGACGGGAAAGCCTATTTCACCGGCGCCCCCACCACCGCGGCGCTGAAGGTGTCGTTCTTCGGGCCATTCTACGGCGGCTATAACGTGATCCGCCTGGACGACGACTACCAGTACGCGCTGGTCAGCGGCCCCAACCGTGACTATCTGTGGATCCTGTCGCGCACCCCCACCATTCCGGCGGCGGTGAAGCAGGATTACCTGAATACCGCGCGCGAGCTGGGCTTTGACGTCGATCGCCTGGTGTGGATCCGCCAGACGCCGCGCTAGCCTCGCCGCTTAGCGGCTGAGCAGATGGGTATAAACCACGTACAGCCCGGCCAGCGCCGCCACGTTGAGCGCTACGCTGATGAAAAACCGCGTCCGGAAGGGCTGCTTTTGCGTTTTATGGCGAAAGCACTGCTGGCCGAGGATGGCCCCCGGCCAGCCTCCCGCCAGGCCCAGCACCAGCAGCGTGGTTTCCGGCACCCGGCGCCAGGCTTTGCGCGCCGCCAGCTTGTCGGCGCCATAGATAAGCCATGTCAGAAGGCTGCTCAGTAAAAACCACATCGCCAGCGGGTAGGGCAGCAGGGCGCTGCCCACGGCGGTGAGCAGCAGCAGGGAATAACATACCAGGTTCAGATTCATAGGGACGTTCACGCCGGCCAGAAGAATGGCGCCACTATAGCCAATTTCCCGGACCGGCGTAAACGCGGCGGGCTATTGGCTACGCTTGCCCCGATGCCGATACAGCCACATCAGCTTATACGCCGCCGGAATGATAAACAGCGACAGCAGCGGGGCGGTGATCATCCCGCCAATCATCGGCGCGGCGATACGGCTCATGACTTCCGAACCGGCGCCGGTGCCCCATAAAATCGGCAGCAGGCCGGCGATAATCACCGCCACGGTCATCGCCTTCGGCCGCACGCGCAGCACCGCCCCCTGGTACAGCGCCTCGTCGAGCTTATCGACGCTGAAAGTCTGCGGATTCTCCAGCGATGGCTCGGCCTCGATGGCGTGGCGCAGGTACATCAGCATCACCACGCCAAATTCTGCCGCCACCCCGGCGAGGGCGATAAAGCCGGTCCCGGTGGCCACCGACAGATGGAACCCCATCCAGTAGAGGAACCAGATCCCGCCCACAAGGGCGAACGGCACGCTGGTGATAATCAGCAGCGCTTCGCCGACGCGGCGGAACGCCAGATACAGCAGCACGAAGATAATCATTAGCGTCATCGGCACCATCAGCTTCAGCTTATGATTGGCGCGCTCCAGCAGCTCAAACTGCCCGGAGTAGGACACACTGATGCCCGGCTTCAGCTTCACCTCCTTGCCGATGGCCTGCTGCAGATCGTGCACTACCGACACCATGTCGCGGTCGCGGGCGTCGATGTAGATCCAACTGGTCGGGCGGGCGTTCTCGGTCTTCAGCATGGATGGTCCGGTGACCACTTTCACCTCAGCCACGTCGGCGAGGACAATCTGTTGCTTCAGCGGCGTGAGGATCGGCAGCTGGCGCAGGGTCTCCGGGCTGTCGCGATAGCTCTGCGGGTAGCGGATGTTGATCGGATAGCGCTCGACGCCCTCCACTGTTTCGCCAACCATCGCCCCGCCGATGGCGGACGAGACGAACAACTGCACGTCGCCGACGGTCATCCCGTAGCGGGCCGCCTTCTCACGATGAATATCAATGTTGAGGTAGCGCCCGCCGACCAGCCGCTCGGCTAATGCCGAAGTGACTCCCGGCACGCTGCGCGCCACCACTTCAATTTGCCCGGCGATGGCGTCGATATCGGCCAGGTTGGTGCCGGAAACTTTAATGCCGATCGGGCTCTTGATGCCGGTGGAGAGCATGTCGATGCGGTTGCGGATCGGCGGCACCCACAGGTTCGCCAGTCCCGGCAGGCGCACGGTTTTATCCAGCTCCTCGACGATCTTCTCCATGGTCATCCCCGGTCGCCATTGATCCTGCGGCTTGAGCTGAATGGTGGTCTCCACCATCTCCAGCGGCGCCGAGTCGGTGGCGGTTTCGGCTTTGCCGGTTTTGCCGAACACCCTTGCCACTTCCGGCACCGTCATGATCAGCTTATCGGTTTTCTGCAGCATATCCGCCGCCTGCGCAGCGGAGATCCCCGGCAGCGTGGACGGCATATACAGCAGATCGCCCTCGTTGATCTGCGGCAGAAACTCGCCGCCGACCCGGTTAAGCGGCCAGGCAACCGTCAGGATCGACAGGAGCGCAATCAGCAGGGTAGTCTTCGGCCAGTGCAGGACCTTCAGCAGCAGCGGGTGATAAATGCGGATCAAAAAGCGATTCAGCGGATTGCTGCTCTCCGCCGGGATCCTGCCGCGGATCCAGAAGCCCATCAGGATCGGGATCGCCACGATCGCCAGCAGCGCCGCCCCGGCCATCGACCAGGTTTTGGTGAAGGCCAGCGGGCCGAACAGTTTGCCCTCCTGGCCTTCGAGGGTGAAAATCGGGATAAACGACAGGGTGATGATCAGCAGGCTGATAAACAGCGCCGGGCCGACCTCCACCGAGGCCTCGGTAATGATTTTCCAGCGTGTGTCGTTGCTGAGCTTCTCTCCCGGGTGCTGATGTTCCCACTCCTCCAGCCGCTTATGGGCGTTCTCAATCATCACGATGGCGGCATCGACCATCGCTCCCACCGCAATGGCGATCCCGCCCAGCGACATGATGTTGGCGTTGAGCCCCTGGAAATGCATCATGATAAAGGCGAAGCACAGGCCGAGCGGCAGCGAGATAATTGCCACCAGCGCCGAGCGCACGTGCCACAGGAACAGGGCGCAGACCAGGGCGACGACGATAAACTCTTCTAGCAGCTTGTGGCTGAGGTTGTCGATGGCGCGGTCGATAAGCTGGCTGCGGTCGTAGGTGGTGACCACTTCAACCCCTTCCGGCAGGCTGCTTTGCAGCGACGCCAGCTTCTCTTTGACCGCGGAGATCACTTCGCGGGCGTTCTTGCCGGAGCGCAAGATCACCACGCCGCCGGCCACTTCGCCTTCGCCGTTAAGCTCGGCGATTCCGCGGCGCATCTCCGGGCCGATCTGCACCCGCGCGACGTCGCCAAGATAGACCGGCACGCCGTTATCCCCGGTTTTCAGCACGATATTTTTGAAGTCGTCGAGCGTCTGCAGGTAGCCGCTGGCGCGCACCATATATTCGGCTTCCGCCAGTTCGACGGAAGAGCCGCCCGCCTCCTGGTTAGAGGCGTCCAGCGCCGATTTCACCTCGCCGAGGCTGATGCCGTACTGGGTCAGCTTCATCGGGTCGACGACAATCTGGTACTCCTTGACCACACCGCCCACCGACGCCACTTCCGAGACGTTAGGAATGGTTTTCAGCTCATATTTTAAGAACCAGTCCTGCAACGAGCGCAGTTCGGCAAGGTCGTGTTTGCCGCTACGGTCGACCAGCGCGTATTCGAAGACCCAGCCGACGCCGGTGGCGTCCGGGCCCATTTCGGCGCTGACCCCGGCGGGAAGTTTGCCCTGCACCTGGTTGAGATACTCCAGCACCCGCGAGCGCGCCCAGTAAGGATCGGTGCCGTCTTCAAAAATCACGTATACGTAGGAGTCGCCAAACTGCGAGAAGCCGCGAACCGTTTTGGCGCCGGGGACTGACAGCATGGTGGTGGTCAGCGGCCAGGTGACCTGGTTTTCGACGATCTGCGGCGCCTGCCCCGGATAGCGGGTTTTGACGATCACCTGTACGTCAGAGAGATCCGGCAGGGCGTCTACCGGGGTGTGGATGATGGTCCAGGTTCCCCAGATGCTGAGAAACAGCGCCGCCATCATCACCAGGAAGCGGTTGGCCACCGAGCGGCGGATAATCCATTCAATCATGGTTCCGTTCCTTAGTGCGCGTGGGCGGCAGAGGCCGCGGCATCAGGGGCCTGCGCGCGCATGCGCTCCAGCGCGCCGGCGATATTGGCCTCCGAGTCGATCAGGAACAGGCCGCTGGCGACGACTTTCTCACCCTCCTGCAGCCCGCTGCGAATGGCCGTGACGCCATTGGACTCATGGAATACCTGCACGATTTTCGGCACGAAGCGGCCCTCGTTATCCACGGTAATCACTCGCTGCTCGCTGCCGCTGTCGATCAGCGCTTTGGAGGGGATCAGCAGCATCGGGGCGATTTCGCTGGTCAGCTGCAGGTAGGCGTTCATCCCCGGCTTCAGCGCTTCATCCGGGTTGTTGACCTGCAGGCGCAGCTGCAGGGTGCGGGTGGCGCTATCGACGCTGGGGAGAAGGGTCCATTTGCTGATGCGGAAGGTTTTGCCCGGCCAGGCGGGAACCTGAATGCTGAACTGCGAGGCGTCTTTAATCAGCCAGGCGATGGATTCCGGGACCGCCACGCTGACCCACACCGGGTCCATGCCCTGAATTTTCGCCACCACGTTATCTTTAGCGATGTTCATTCCGGCGCGCAGATCGAAGGCGGTGATCACCCCGTCGATGGGCGCCTTGAGGGTGAAGCGGGTCTGGATCTTGCGCGTGGCTTTCAGGCGGCGGATATCGTCGTCCGGCATTCCGGCGAGACGTAGACGCTCGAGGATCCCCTCGACCTGCGTAGCGGTGCCCCCGGTCTCCTGCAATAGCAGATATTCGCTCTGCGCTTCCACCCAGTCCGGGATGGTCAGCTCGAGCAGCGGCGTGCCTTGCTTGACTTTGTCGCCGACGGTCAGCGGATAGACTTCATTGATAAAGCCCGCCGCCCGCGCCTGCATAATCACATACTGGTACTCGTTAAAGCTGATGTTGGCCGGGAAGGTCTGGGCGTAGCGCAGCGGCCCGCGGGTAACGGCGGCGGTTTTCACCCCAAGATTCTGGGTCTGCGTCGGGTCGATACGCACCCCCGGCGCACCGGCGGCAGCACTCTCCTCATCAGCGTATTTCGGCACCAGATCCATATCCATAAACGGCGATTTACCCGGTTTATCAAAGCGAGTATTCGGGTACATCGGGTCGTACCAGAACAGCACTTTACGCTGCTGCTCGGCCGCCGGAGCGGCAGAGTGGGTCGGTGCCCATCGGGCGTACAGCGCCGCGGTAAGCGCGCCGCCAATCAGCATGCTGCCGAGGATCAGCGCCGTATTTTTCAGTGTCAGGGATGCCATGTGTCGTCCATTCAGTTGTTGAGGGGGCCTACCGTCGCCGGGCCGTTATTGGGCGCGGATATCCTGTAACAGCGACAGATTGCCCTGCTGAACGAAGGTGAAGTCCACGCTGTCGCCATCCTTCACATTGTTGAGCTGCGTCTGCGGGGTGATGGTGAAGCGCATGGTCATCGGCGGCCAGTTCACCGCCGGGATGGCCTCGTGGGCGATAGTGATTTTTTTGTTATCCATATCAATAGCTTTGATGACGCCTTTGCCGCGGATGCTTTGCGCCTGCGCGGCGGCGGGCTGCTCGTGCATCGCCATGCCGGCATGCGGGTCGGCGGCCTGGGCGGCGAACACCGCGCCAGAGAGCAGGGTGAACAGGGCGATTTTAGATAGTGAATTCATCATCAAGACTCCTTGGGTTATTCCATCCAGCCGCCGCCGAGGGCGGTGAACAGGGTGATTTCATTAGCCTGACGGGAATAGTTGAGTTCCAGCAGGGTTTGTCGGGTGGTGAAAATATCGCGCTGGGCGCTCAGGACTTCGATATAGCTGACCGCGCCGTGACGATAGAGCGCGGTGGCGCGCTGCAGGGTGATATTCAGCGAGGCGAGATAGCGCTCCTGCGCGGCAATTTGATCGGCCAGGCTCTGGCGCAGGGCCAGCGCGTCGGCCACCTCTTTAAAGGCGGACTGGATTTTTTGTTCATAGTTGACCACCTGCTGCTGCTGGCGGATCTCCGCCAGATCGAGGCTGGCCTGATTACGCCCGGCGTTGAAAATCGGCAGTTCGATTTTGGGAATGAAGTTCCACATCGCGCCGCCAGCGTTAAACAGGCTGGAGAGTTCGCTGCTGCTGCCGGAGAGCGAGCTGGTCAGGGTGATCGACGGGAAGAAGGCCGCCCGCGCGGCGCCGATGTTGGCGTTGGCCGCTTGCAGGCTGTGTTCGGCCTCTAAAATATCCGGCCGCTGCAGCAGGATCTCTGAGGAGAGCGACGGCGGCAGGATTACGCCTTTCAGGTCCACGGCGCTGCTGGCGCTATCGTCCGGCAGATGTTGATAGCTGCCGAGCAGCAGTTGCAGGGCGTTATTGGCCTGCGCCAGCTGGCCCTGACGTTTGGCGATATCGGCGCGGGTGCTTTCGATCATGCCGCGCGCCTGCTCCAGCGCCAGCACGGTGGTGCTCCCGGTCAGCAGCTGTTTTTCAACGAAGGCGTAAGACTGCTGATAGTTCTGTAAGGTATCGTTGGCCACCTGCAGCTGCGCTGCCGCCAGCCGCTGGTTGAAGTAGCTTTGTGAAACGTTAGCAATCAACAGGATATGCACTGCGCGCCGCGCCTCTTCGCTGGCGAAGAAGTTCTGTCGGTCGGCTTCGCTAAGGTTTTTCAACCGGCCAAAGAAGTCGAGGTCGTAGCTGAGGTTTAAGCCGGCGGCATAATCGCTGCTGGTGGTGGTGTCGCCTTTGAGCTTGCCGCCATAGGTGGTGCTGCCGTCACCGTTCAATTGCGGGTAGCGGTCGGCGTCGGTAACCCGATATTGCGCGCGAGCCTCCTGCACTTTCAGCGTCGCCATCCGTAGATCGCGGTTGTTGGTCAGCGCGGTGCTAATCAGGCTTTTCACCTGCGGGTCGACGAAAAAGGTGCGCCAGCCGGTCTCCTGGTAACCCGCCGTTGCGGCAACCAGTCTGTTCTGGCTGAGTGAGAACTGCTGCGGCACCGGCGCGACAGGGCGCTGGTAGTCCGGAGCGAGCGAGAGACAGCCGGTTAAGGCAAATATCACGCTGAGGGTAAGTAGCTGTATTGAGCGCATGGCGGCATAAGTTTCGACGATTTATCCATGGCGGCTACTTTACGTAGCGGGCTCTGTTCAGGGCGTGACGGGAAAATGACAAAGCTGTCATTTTCCTGATATTTCATTGCTATCCGGAGGCGCTCCTCTAAAATTGAATACCCGCACAAAGCGCGCGTGAAGGAGCCTGCCGTGAAGATTTTGATTGTCGAAGATGAGAAGAAAACCGGAGAGTACCTGACCAAAGGGCTCACCGAGGCCGGCTTCGTCGTCGACCTGGCCGATAACGGCCTCAACGGCTATCACCTGGCGATGACCAGCGATTACGATCTGCTGATCCTCGACATCATGCTGCCGGATGTGAACGGTTGGGATATCGTGCGCATGCTGCGCGCCGCCGGGAAAGGCATGCCGATCCTGCTGCTTACCGCGTTGGGCACCATTGAGCATCGGGTGAAGGGGCTGGAGCTGGGCGCTGACGACTATCTGGTAAAACCGTTCGCCTTTGCGGAGCTGCTGGCGCGGGTGCGTACTCTGCTGCGCCGCGGGGCGGCGGTCATCGTCGAAAGCCAGTTTCAGGCGGCCGATCTCAGCGTCGATTTGGTCAGCCGCAAGGTGACGCGCGGCGCCACCCGCATCACCCTGACCAGTAAGGAATTCACGCTGCTGGAGTTCTTCCTGCGTCATCAGGGCGAGGTGCTGCCGCGGTCGTTAATTGCCTCGCAGGTGTGGGATATGAACTTCGACAGCGACACTAACGCCATCGACGTGGCGGTGAAGCGGCTGCGCGCTAAAATCGATAACGACTTCGAGCCAAAACTCATCCAGACCGTGCGTGGGGTCGGTTATATGCTTGAGGTGCCGGATGGCCGCTAAGCGCCCCTTTTCCCTGGCCACCCGGCTCACCTTCTTTATCAGCCTCGCCACCATCATCGCCTTCTTTGCCTTCACCTGGATCATGATCCATTCGGTGAAGGCCCACTTTGAAGAGCGCGACGTTCACGATCTCAGGCAGCTCAGCACCACGCTGGAGACGGTGCTCAACCACGCCGACTATCCGCAGGCGCGTCGGCTGGAGATCGTGAGGAATATCATTGCGGGTTACGCCAACGTTTTTATCTGTCTGGACGACGGCCAGGGCAATATTCTATTTCAGTCGCCAGACGGGCCGGATCTCAGCCATATGCTGAGTACGCCGGGGCTGGCGATGCAGCTCCGCGACGGGAATGTGATTTCATGGACTGACCCGCAGCCGCGGGCAATGGCGCACGATAATCATCCAATGGAAACCCGCGCCTGGCGGCTGATCATGCTGCCGCTGGGCAAGCAGGCGGACGGTAAACCGGCGTACCACCTGCTGATGGCCTTATCCATCGATTTTCACCTGCACTATATTAATGAGCTGAAAGCGAAGCTGATCTCCGCGGCGTCGATAATTAGTTTGCTGATCATCGCCATCGTGCTGTTTGTGGTCTACCAGGGGCATAAGCCGATCCGCCAGATCAGTCGCCAGATCCAGAATATTACCTCGCGGGATCTCGATGTGCGCCTTGACCCGCAGGCGGTGCCTGTCGAGCTGGAGCGGCTGGCGCTGTCGTTTAACCATATGCTGGAGCGCATAGAGGATGTCTTTACCCGCCAGTCCAACTTCTCCGCCGATATCGCCCATGAAATCCGCACGCCGATTACCAACCTGGTGACGCAAACCGAAATCGCCTTAAGCCAGAGCCGCAGCCAGCAGGAGCTGGAAGAGGTGCTTTACTCCAATCTCGAAGAGTTCTCGCGGATGTCGCGGATGGTCAGCGATATGCTGTTCCTCGCTCAGGCGGATAATAACCAGCTGATCCCTGAGCAACAGGCGCTGGATCTGGCCGATGAAGTGCATAAGGTGTTTGAGTTTTTCGAGGCGTGGGCGGAAGAGAAGGCGGTGGCGCTGCGTTTTGTCGGTAGCCATTGCCGGGTGATTGGCGACCCGCTGATGCTGCGGCGGGCAATCAGCAACCTGCTGTCGAACGCGATCCGCTACACGCCTGCTGGCCAGGCGGTGACCATCCAGTTGAGCGAGAGCGCGGAGACGGTACGCCTGGTGGTGGAGAACCCCGGTACGCCGATTGCCGCTGAACATCTGCCACGACTGTTTGACCGTTTCTATCGCGTCGACCCCTCTCGCCAGCGCAAAGGGGAGGGCAGCGGCATCGGCCTGGCGATTGTGAAATCGATTGTCGGAGCTCACCACGGCAGCGTGGCGGCGCAGTCCGATCTGCGCTCGACGCGGTTTATTGTGGTGTTGCCGAAATAGGCGCAATCCGCGAGTGATAGTTGAGTATGTCGCTTTCTGTCGCTATATTAAATGTACGGAAAATAACCGTACATGAAGTTTGCAACAGGCCGGAGATAACGTATGCCCGCACTTAAAAAGCAGCGTATAGATTTGAGATTAACCGATGATGATAAGAGCATCATCGAGGAAGCTGCGGCAATTTCGAATCAGACGATTACCCAGTTTGTGGTTGCCAGTGCCTCAGAACGTGCTGCGGAAGTGATTGAGCAGCACCGCAGAATGGTCCTCAATGAGCAATCATGGAGCCTGGTGATGGAGGCGATTACCCAACCGCCAGCCCCGAATGATCGACTGAAACGTGCAGCGAAGCGTCTACAAACCAGGTAAGGTAGAGCTAATGGAGCAGCAACTGACGATTGAGATGATTGCCGATGCGTTCAGCTACGATATCACTGGATATGATTGCGGCGAGGAAGCGCTGAATACGTTTTTAAAAGAGCACCTCAAGCGGCAGCACGATGGACAAATCTTAAGGGGTTATGCGCTGGTCTCCGGGGATACCGTTCCCAGGTTGCTGGGTTATTACACCTTATCGGGGAGTTGTTTCGAGCGAGGCATGTTGCTGTCTAAAACTCAGCAAAAGAAAATCCCGTATCAAAATGCGCCAAGCGTAACCCTCGGGCGGCTGGCCATTGATAAATCTGTTCAGGGGCAGGGCTGGGGAGAGATGTTGGTTGCCCATGCGATGCGAGTGGTGTGGGGAGCGTCTAAAGCCGTTGGCATCTACGGATTGTTTGTTGAAGCCCTTAATGAGAAGGCTAAAGCATTCTATCTTCGTCTGGGGTTTATACAGCTCGTGGATGAAAATAGTAACTTACTGTTTTATCCGACCAAATCGATTGAACAGCTCTTTACTGACGATGAGTCATAAAAGAAACCGGGCAGCGCCAGGCGGCTGCCCGCAGTATCGCGACTCTCTTACTCTTCGAAGTACCAGTAGCCCTGATTAATCAGCCGCGTCAGTTCGCTCACGAACGCCGGATTCTGCAGGCCGCTGCCGAGCTCTTCCTGGCCTAATGAGGTATAGCGACACAGCGCATCCAGCGCTTCGGCATCGGTGGTGTCGAGTTGTTCGCTATGCACGAAGAAGCTGTCGCCGATATGCAGAACGCGCAGGCCGCTCAGGCGGGAAAGCTTTTCACCACCCAGCAGCGCATCGACCACTTCCTCTTCTTCATACGGTGGTTCTGCCGGCGCAATATCCAGCTCGTGACGCGGGGTGGTGACGAAACTGCCGAACCACTGCTTGAAGTCTTCCGGCTGGCGAATCATATCGATCATCATGGTGCGCAGACGTTCGAGTTCATACTCTTCAACCCGGCCCGGATGCTCGCGGCAGGTGAGGTCCGGATCGCTGTAGTGCTCGCCGCCGAGATCGTTCTCCAGCACATAGTCGGCGAAGCTGCTGATCAGGTCGCGGCCGTTTGGCCCGCGGAAGCCGACGGAGTAGTTCAGGGCGGTTTCGTGGGTTATGCCGTCGTGCGGGAATCCCGGTGGAATATAGAGGATGTCGCCCGGCTGCAGATCTTCATCAATGATCGGTGGGAACGGATCGACGTGCAGCAGTGCCGGATGCGGACAGAACTGACGCATCGGCAGCTTGTCACCCACGCGCCAGCGGCGGCTGCCCATGCCCTGAATAATAAAGACGTCATACTGATCGATATGCGGGCCGACACCGCCGCCGGGGACGGAGAAGGAGATCATCAGGTCGTCCAGGCGCCAGTCCGGCAGTACGCGGAACGGACGCACCAGCTCGGCGGCAGGCATATGCCAGTGGTTTACCGCCTGGGCCAGCAGGGACCAACCGGTTTCGCCCAGCCCGTCGAAATGTTCAAAAGGACCATTGCTGGCCTGCCATTTGCCGTTTTTCAGGCTGACCAGCCGGCTGTCGACTTCCGGCTCCATGGCTAATCCGGCCAGCTCGTCCGGAGTAATCGGGTCGACGAAGTCCGGAAACGCGTTTTTTAATACCACCGGCTGTTTCTGCCAGTATTTTTCTAAAAACTCGGGCCAGTTAATGTTGAGTTGATAAGCCATCGATTATTACCAGTAAGAAGAAACGGGCCTGATTATAGAAATGAGGGCCGGGCGGGCGCATTGTCGTGGGTCAAGAGTGGTGCTTAATTCACCATCGGCGCGATAATGGCGTTGGGTAAGAGAGAAAAATCACATTTTCGCCAAAAACCGATCTTAGCGTAAATTGCGCTGCAGGCCGCATGAACACTGGGATTGCGCCTTTAATGGTAAGAAGATGAATTAGCGAAAAGTTCAAATAATGAGCGGTCGATAAGATTTTTCTATTTTAACGCTTGCTACTTCCGGCGAACTCCCTATAATGCGCTCCCACTGACACGGCAGATGTGAATCACTTCACACAAACAGCCGGTTCGGTTGCAGAGAAAAATCCTGAAAAACGGGTTGACTCTGAAAGAGGAAAGCGTAATATACGCCACCTCGCGACAGAGCGCTAAAGCGCGTCGCAACTGCTCTTTAACAATTTATCAGACAATCTGTGTGGGCACTCAAAGTGACATGGATTCTTAACGTCCTCGGACGAAAAATGAATACCAAGTCTCAAGAGTGAACACGTAATTCATTACGAAGTTTAATTCTTTGAGCATCAAACTTAAATTGAAGAGTTTGATCATGGCTCAGATTGAACGCTGGCGGCAGGCCTAACACATGCAAGTCGAGCGGTAGCACAGAGAGCTTGCTCTCGGGTGACGAGCGGCGGACGGGTGAGTAATGTCTGGGAAACTGCCTGATGGAGGGGGATAACTACTGGAAACGGTAGCTAATACCGCATAATGTCGCAAGACCAAAGTGGGGGACCTTCGGGCCTCATGCCATCAGATGTGCCCAGATGGGATTAGCTAGTAGGTGGGGTAACGGCTCACCTAGGCGACG
>OGFT01000007.1_pt1 | contig 163435 bp, 143 predicted proteins | sample 1571021 | NCBI WGS metagenome assembly OGFT01 (sample SAMEA2582029, study PRJEB24529) | metagenome | biome: Human gut stool | place: China | collected 2011 | reverse complement strand
CCTTCGGGTTATGAGCCCGACGAGCTACCAGGCTGCTCCACCCCGCGTCCGTGGAAGCGCACTATACTCCGCTAGCGAGATGATGCAACCTTTTTTCGACCAAATCGACATTTTTGTAAGAATTGGCTTATAAAACGCCACGTTGTGGTGTTTTTTTACACAAATCTGTGCCATCGATGAGATCGCGCATTTCAATAGCTCCGGCGCTTTGTTATCTTCAACACGCACTAAGGCTTCGCAGCAAAAGATGAGACACCATGAAAGGACGTTGGGCAAAATATGTAGCGACGGGGGCAATGCTGGCCATGCTCGCCGCCTGTTCCTCAAAACCGACCGACCGCGGTCAGCAATATAGCGATGGCAAGTTCACCCAGCCGTTTTCACTGGTAAACCAGCCGGATGCCGTCGGGGCGCCGATCAACGCCGGCGACTTCTCCGAGCAGGTTAATCAAATTCGTAACGCCTCGCCACGCCTCTATAATAGCCAGAGCAACGTCTATAACGCGCTGCAGGAGTGGCTGCGCGCCGGCGGCGACACCCGTACGCTGCGCCAGTTTGGCATCGACGCCTGGCAGATGCAGGGCGTCGACAACTATGGCAACGTCCAGTTTACCGGCTACTACACGCCGGTGGTGCAGGCGCGCCACACCCGTCAGGGCGAATTCCAGTACCCCATTTACCGTATGCCGCCAAAGCGCGGTAAGCTGCCTTCCCGCGCCAGCATCTATGCCGGCGCGCTGAGCGATAACTATGTGCTGGCGTACAGCAACTCGTTGATGGATAACTTCATCATGGACGTGCAGGGCAGCGGCTATATCGACTTTGGCGATGGTTCGCCGCTCAACTTCTTTAGCTATGCCGGGAAAAACGGCTGGCCCTATCGCAGCATCGGCAAAGTGCTAATCGACCGCGGGGAAGTGAAGAAAGAAGATATGTCGATGCAGGCGATCCGCGAGTGGGGTGAAAAGCACAGCGAAGCGGAAGTGCGCGAGCTGCTGGAGCAGAACCCGTCGTTCGTGTTCTTTAAACCGCAGTCTTTCGCGCCGGTGAAAGGGGCCAGCGCTGTGCCGCTGATCGGCCGCGCCTCGGTGGCCTCCGACCGGTCGATTATTCCGCCAGGAACCACCTTGCTGGCCGAGGTGCCTCTGCTGGATAATAACGGCAAGTTTAACGGCCAGTACGAACTGCGCCTGATGGTCGCCCTCGACGTCGGCGGGGCCATCAAAGGTCAGCATTTCGACATCTATCAGGGCATTGGGCCTGACGCGGGCCACCGTGCCGGCTGGTATAACCACTACGGCCGCGTATGGGTGCTGAAAAACGCCCCGGGCGCGGGGAATGTTTTTAGCGGCTAACTCCCCTGGCCATGCCTGTTGACCAGGGCGCCCGGATGACGCCGTTTACGGCGGCCTCCGGGCGCTGTCATTTTGTTCTGAGGTTCTATGTCTGTTGTAATCAGCGATGCCTGGCGCCAGCGTTTTGGCGGTACGGCACGTTTATATGGTGAAAAAGCGCTGCAATGTTTTGCCGACGCCCACGTCTGCGTGGTCGGGATCGGCGGGGTCGGCTCCTGGGCGGCGGAAGCGCTGGCGCGGACCGGCATCGGGGCGATCACCCTTATCGATATGGACGATGTCTGCGTCACCAACACCAATCGTCAGATCCACGCCCTCAGCGGCAACGTCGGGCTGGCGAAAGCGGAGGTGATGGCGGAGCGTATTCGTCTCATCAACCCGGAGTGTCGGGTGACGGTGGTGGATGATTTCGTGACCCCGGAAAACGTGGCGGAATATCTTGGCGTCGGCTTTAGCTATGTTATCGACGCCATCGATAGCGTCCGGCCGAAAGCGGCGCTTATCGCCTGGTGTCGCCGCTACAAGGTGCCGCTGGTGACTACCGGCGGGGCGGGTGGTCAGATTGACCCAACGCAGATCCAGGTCGCTGACCTGGCGAAGACCATCCAGGATCCGCTGGCGGCCAAACTGCGCGAGCGGCTGAAAAGCCAGTTTGGGGTGGTGAAAAACAGCAAAGGTAAGCTCGGTGTAGACTGCGTCTTCTCTACGGAAGCGCTGGTCTACCCGCAGGCGGACGGCAGCGTCTGCGCAATGAAGAGCACGGCGGAAGGGCCGAAGCGGATGGACTGCGCTTCCGGCTTTGGCGCGGCGACGATGGTGACCGCGACCTTCGGGTTCGTCGCGGTGTCGCATGCCCTGAAGAAGATGCTGGCGAAAGCGCAGCGTGACGCTGCGGCTTCCGGAAAGTAGTTTGCCCACCGGGCGCGGCGGCGGGAAAGCGAAATCGTGAGATTACCTTTCGCGGGCGGCGGCGAGCACCGCCTCGCTCAGGGCGCTGAGGCCCTGGCTGCGCGAGGCGCTGAGCTGGCCGCGCAGCCCCAGCTCGTCGAACAGCGCCAGCGGATCCTGCGCCAGGATCCCGGCGCGGGTTTTTCCTTCCACGGCGGTTAAAAGTACCGCCAGCAGACCGCGCACAATCCTTCCTTCGCTGTCGCCAAAGAAGTGCAGCCTGCCCTCGGCGTCCTCCTCATAGCCCAGCCAGACGCGGTTCTCACACCCGGCAATCTCATGGGCCTGCGCTTTGCGCTCGTCGGTCAGCGTCGGCAGCTTTTTGCCCAATAAAATCAGCTGACGGTATTTATCCTCCCACTGCTTCAGCGGGGCGAAGATCTGGCGCAGCGTAGCGTCGGTAATGGTTGTGCCGAAGGGGTGCAGAGTTGTCATTAATCCACCAGAATTTCCAGGGCGCGATCCACCGCGTGCACCAGCGCCGCAACATCGTCTTGGGTATTGTAGGGGGCGAAAGAGGCCCGCAGGGTGCCGCTGACCCCTAAGGCCGCCAGCAGCGGCTGGGCGCAGTGTTGTCCGGCGCGCAGGGCAATGCCGGACTCCGCCAGCAGCGTCACCAGATCGCTGTGATGAATACCCTCAAATTCAAAGGCCAGCAGGCTTGACTGCTGGCAGCGGAAAGAGCGGAAGCCCGGCCGTTTCGCCAGTTCCTCTTCCGCCAGGCTCGCCAGACTGCGGCTCCAGTTTTCCGCCTGGCCGATATCGCTCTGCGCCAGCCACTCCAGCGCGGCGCTGAGGCCGATAACCCCGGCGACATTCGGCGTACCGGCCTCGAGGCCATAGGGGGCCGGCTGCGGCGTAAAGCCGTCAAAGCTGACCTCGGCGATCATTTTCCCGCCGCCGAGCCAGGGCGACATCGCTGCCAGCAGCTCGCTTTTGCCGTACAGGGCGCCGATCCCGGTCGGGCCATACAGCTTATGGCCGGAAAAGGCGTAAAAATCGATATCCAGCGCCTGCACGTCAGCGGGGAAATGCACCGCTCCCTGGGCGCCATCGACCATCACCACCATCCCGGCGGCGTGAGCAAGGCGGATAGCCTGGGCCAGGTCCGGGCAGCCGCCGGTGACGTTGGACATCTGGCCGATGGCCAGCACCCGGCTGCGCGGGGTAATCAGCGCGCTGAGGCTGGCGATATCCGGCAGACGGTCGGCGCCAAGCGGCAGTTTGACCACTCTGGCGCCGGTCTGCCCGGCCACCATCAGCCAGGGCACGAGGTTGGCATGATGCTCGGCTTCGCTAACGATAATTTCATCGCCAGGCTGCAGGCGCGGCCGGACGTAGCTCTGCGCCACCATATTGATGGCCTCGGTGGTCCCTCGCGTCCAGACGATATCTTTGCCGGACGGGGCGTTAAGCCACGCCGCCACGCGATCGCGGGCCGCCTCGTAGCGCTCGGTCAGCCGCTGGGCGGCGGCGAACTGGCTGCGATGGACATTGCCGGCGCTCAGGCGATAAAACTGGTCGCTGGCGTCGATCACCGCCAGCGGTTTGAGCGCTGTCGCCGCGCTGTCGAGATAGACGCCGGCATCGGCCAGAGCCGGAAACTGCGCGCGAAAGTGCGCCGGGTTGAATGCGTTCATGGAATTCCTCGTATCAATGCCGCGATCGTCGCGCAATTTGCCGGGCGTGACAAGGTCTCTGCGTCCTGTGGAATTGTCCGAATGTGACTCCACGTCGGTCAAAGAGGGTTATGCTGAAAAGTGTTGGGTTTGTGTTTTAACCTATTACTTAACGAGTTACGAATAGTATAAATAGCCGTAAGGAGAGAAGAATGAAAATGACTAAGGCCGCTGCGATTATCTCTGCCTGTATGCTGACTTTAGGCCTGAGCGCCTGTTCCTCTAACTATGTGATGCATACCAACGATGGGCGGACCATCGTTACCGACGGGAAACCGCAAACCGATAATGACACTGGCATGATCTCGTATAAAGACGCGTGGGGCAACAAACAGCAGATCAATCGCTCTGACGTGAAACAACTGGGTGAACTGGACGAGTAAGGCAGTAAAAAGGCAAAAAAAAGCACCGCGCGTTGCGGTGCTACATTAAATCACTATGGACAGACAGGGTAAATGTACAGGAAGTGAAAAGGGGTAGCTTTGCTACCAGGGTCTGCAAAAACAGACCAATTGCAAACACAACAACACAACATCACAACCGTAAGCCAAAAGCTTGATGGAACACGCATTCCAAAAAAAGCTTCTCGTTCCGGCTCAGGAAGTGCCGCCACTATAGGTATTTGCTGGTAGAACCTCAACGGACAATTTATAATGGCTCAGATAAAAAAAACTAATAGGTTAATCATTGTTTCCTATTTGTTAAATTGAGTTAACATCTAAGCCAGAATAACCATGTCGAAGCGATTACCACCTCTGAATGCATTACGTGTTTTTGATGCAGCCGCACGTCATCTCAGCTTCACTCGGGCAGCCGATGAGCTTTTTGTGACGCAGGCCGCAGTCAGCCATCAAATCAAGTCTCTCGAGGATTTTCTGGGCCTTAAGCTGTTCCGTCGGCGCAATCGTTCGCTGCTGTTAACGGAAGAAGGGCAGAGCTATTTTCAGGATATTAAAGAGATTTTTTCGCAACTGACGGAAGCGACGCGTAAACTGCAGGCGCGCAGCGCCAAAGGGGCATTAACGGTCAGTTTATTGCCAAGTTTCGCCATTCAGTGGCTGGTGCCAAGACTCACAAGCTTTAACTCAGCTTATCCGGGAATCGACGTCAGGATCCAGGCGGTGGACCGTCAGGAGGATAAGCTGGCGGACGATGTCGATGTGGCGATTTTTTACGGCCGCGGCAACTGGCCGGGCCTGCGTGTGGAAAAATTGTACGCCGAGTATCTGCTGCCGGTCTGTTCCCCGCTCTTGCTCACCGGCGACAAAGCATTGAAAACGCCTGCCGATCTGGCGCAACATACCCTGCTTCACGATGCGTCCCGCCGCGACTGGCAAACTTATACCCGCCAGCTTGGTCTAAGCCATATTAATGTGCAGCAGGGGCCGATTTTCAGCCATAGCGCGATGGTGCTGCAGGCGGCCATTCACGGGCAGGGCGTGGCGCTGGCCAACAACGTCATGGCGCAGTCCGAAATTGAAGCCGGTCGTCTGGTGTGTCCGTTTAATGATGTTCTGGTCAGTAAGAATGCGTTTTACCTTGTTTGCCATGACAGTCAGGCAGAACTGGGTAAAATAGCCGCTTTCCGGCAGTGGATCCTGGCGAAAGCGGCAAGTGAACAAGAAAAATTCCGCTTTCGTTATGAACAATAATTACTTGTAGGGTAACAACATGACCAGCCGTTTTATGCTGATATTCGCCGCGATTAGCGGCTTTATCTTTGTGGCTCTGGGCGCCTTTGGCGCGCATGTCTTAAGTCAATCGCTCGGCGCGGCGGAGATGGCCTGGATCCATACCGGCCTGGAGTACCAGGCCTTCCATACCCTGGCGATTTTTGGTCTGGCGGTGGCGATGCAGCGTCGGATCAGTATCTGGTTCTACTGGAGCAGCGTATTTCTGGCGTTAGGGACCGTGCTGTTCAGCGGCAGCCTCTATTGTCTGGCGCTCTCTCATTTACGTCTGTGGGCGTTCGTGACCCCGGTGGGCGGCGTAAGCTTCCTCGCCGGTTGGGTTTTAATGTTAATTGGTGCAATTCGTCTGAAACGTAAGGGCGTTGTTCATGAATAAGGTTGTCCTCTATTGTCGCCCTGGGTTTGAGAAAGAGTGCGCAGCAGAAATTACCGATAAGGCAGCCCGCCTTGAGGTGTTTGGTTTTGCCCGGGTCAAAGAAGACTCTGGCTATGTAATTTTTGAAGGTTATCAGCAGGACGACGGCGAGAAGCTGGTGCGCGATCTGCCGTTCAGCTCGCTAATTTTCGCCCGTCAGATGTTTGTGGTCGGCGAACTGCTGCGCGACCTGCCGCCGGAGGATCGCATTACCCCGATCGTCGGCATGCTGCAGGGCGTGGTGGAGAAGGGTGGCGAGCTGCGTGTGGAAGTGGCGGATACCAACGAAAGCAAAGAGCTGATGAAGTTCTGCCGCAAGTTTACGGTGCCGTTACGCGCGGCGCTGCGCGAGGCGGGCGTGCTGACCAACTATGAAACGCCAAAGCGACCGGTGGTGCATGTGTTCTTTATCGCACCCGGCTGCTGCTATACCGGCTACTCATACAGCAACAACAACTCACCGTTCTATATGGGCATTCCGCGGCTGAAGTTTCCGTCCGACGCCCCGAGCCGTTCCACCCTCAAGCTGGAAGAGGCGTTCCACGTCTTTATTCCGGCGGACGAGTGGGACGAGCGTCTGGCGAACGGCATGTATGCCGTCGATCTCGGCGCCTGCCCGGGCGGCTGGACCTATCAGCTGGTGAAGCGCAACATGTGGGTCTCTTCGGTCGATAACGGCCCGATGGCCCAGAGCCTGATGGATACCGGCCAGGTGACCTGGCTGCGCGAAGACGGTTTCCGCTATCGTCCGAACCGCAACAACATCTCGTGGATGGTCTGCGATATGGTGGAGAAACCGGCGAAGGTGGCGGCGCTGATGGCGCAGTGGCTGGTCAACGGCTGGTGCCGGGAGACCATCTTCAACCTCAAGCTGCCGATGAAAAAGCGCTATGAAGAGGTGTCGCAGAATCTGGCCTATATTCAGGCCCAGCTGGACGAGCACGGCGTTAACGCCCAGATCCAGGCGCGTCAGCTGTATCACGATCGTGAAGAGGTGACCGTTCACGTGCGCCGCCTGTGGGCCGCCGTCGGCGGACGTCGCGACGAGCGTTAATCCTTCCCCCTCAGGCCGGAGACGCGTGCGCGTCCTCCGGCCTTCCCCTTAAGGCTGCGGCGCATCCGACACAATATGCGTCACGTCATCCAGATGACCAATCCTCGCCTCGCCGGAGCGGTTGAACTTGCTTTTGTCGATCAGCAGTAGCGACTGCGCCGCCCGCTTAAGCAGGATCGATTTGAAGTCGGCATTGAACGCATTGGAGTCCCACAGCGCGCCCTGCGGGTCGATGCCTTCGCAGGAAAAAATAAACAGATCGATCTCCAGCGATTTCAGCTGGGAAATCAGCGCCGGGTTCACGTAGCAGCCATATTTCCGCTGCAGAGTGCCGCCGGAGCAGGTGAGCGTGATCTGGTCGCGTTTGGCCAGCTCCTGGCAGATGGGCTGGCTGTTGGTAAAGACGTGCAGCGGGCGGTCCGGCAGCTGGCGGGCGAGATACCAGCAGGTGGAGCTGGCATCGAGGGCGATCACCATCCCTTCGTCAATCCAGGCCAGCGCTTCGCGGGCGATGTCGGCTTTATGCGCGTAATGGCTTTTCAGGCGCATGTGGAAAGGATCGCCGCTGTCCTGGCTGCGCTGGTGGATCACTTTGGCCCGGCCGTGGTTACGCAGCACTTTGCCCTGCGCCTGCAGCTCGCTCAGATCGCGGCGAATAGTTTCCCTGCTGACGTTGAGCTGTTTTGACAACGTTTCGGTGGTCAGGCTGCTGTGGGTGATCAGGAGATCGACGATCGCCTGCTGGCGGGCTGCTTTCATTTATTCTCATCCCATCATTGATTGAGCGTCTGCATCAGGCAGACGCTCCGGCATGAGATTACGGCGTGACTCCTTTTTTTAAAAGGATATTTCCGTACTTAGCGCACTCTCCTGTGATAACGATCGCAAAGGCTTTTTGCGCCCGGTCGTAGAAGGCAAAGCGGTCAATCCGCACGATATCCGGGCAGGGGGCCTGCGCCGATAGCGCCTGCCGATAGCGCTGTTCCACCGTCGGGTCGAGCGCATCGCCTTCGACGGCGGCCATCATCACCACCGGCGGCGCATAGCTGTCTAATTCGAACAGCGGGATAATCGCCTGCAGCAGATCGCTGACTCGCAGGCCATCGGCGCGGATCACCTGCGGCCCCATGCTGTGCGCCGGGAAATGGGCATCGGAAAAAATGATTTCATCCCCATGGCCCATTTCGGCCAGCACTTTCAGTAGTTCCGGCGATATCAGCGGGGAAATGGTTTTGAGCATCTCAGGCTTCCTCTATCAGTTCAGGTTCAGTTTGCGGCCAGAAATAGCGGTAGCGGTACGCGACCTGCGCTCTGGCCTGTTCTGGCGAAGAGAACTCGCCCACGCCATACCAGCCAAACATCGCCGCGCCGGCCACGGTGGTTTCGGCATCGTCGAGGACTTTGATCGGTATCCTGAGTCGGTTGGCCTTGATCTGGTTCCATAGCGCGTTGCGGCTGCCGCCGCCCACCAGCAGCAGCTCTTTCGCCCTGAAGCCGCCGATTTTTTCCAGGGTTTGCAGATGCTGCGCCAGCTGATCGCTTAACCCCTCCAGCGCGGCGCGGTATAAATGGCCGCGGGTGGTGTTGAGCGTGACGCCCTGCCAGCCGGCGTGCTGGCTGGCGAGCAGGTCGCACTGCATCCTGACGCCCTGGGCGCCGGGCGGGATCGCCTGCGCTTCGTCAATCAGCGTCTGCCATGGGGTGTCAGCGCTCCACAGCAGTTTGCGCACCCACTCGAGCACGCCGGAGGCCAGCCACTGCATCCCCGGGTTATAGCGGCCCGGCTGGCTGTCCAGCTCGCAGGTGGAGCCGCTGTAGTCACAGAGCAGCGAGGTGTCGACCTGCGCGCTGCGTACCATCAGGATCTCCCAGGTCCCGGAGGAGAGCACCGGCTCATCCTGCCCGGCGCCGGCGCCAAACAGAGCGAACTGGGTGTCATGCCCGGCCGAGATAACCGGGATCCCGACGGGGAGGCCCAGCAGCGCAGCGGCCTCCGGCAGCAGGGCGCCGATCGGCTGGCCTGCTTCAACCAGCCGCGGGAACAGGCGGCGCGGCAGGCCGGTCGCCTGCAGGATCGGCGCGCTGAAATCGCGCTGCCGGAGATCGAGCATCTGGCTGGTGCCCGCCATGGTGAGGTCGGTGGTGAACTCCCCGGTCAGCCGATGGTTGATCAGCGATGAAATAAACAGCCAGGCATGGGCCTGCGCCAGCAGCTGCGGGTGGTTCTCTTTCAGCCACACCAGCTTATACAGGGTGTTGAACGCAAACGCGCCGACGCCGGCTATCTGCTGCAGCTGGCGCGCGGGCATATACTGGCTGATTTTCTCCATCACCGCCGCGGTGCGCGGGCATTTCCAGCTGATGATCGGATACAGCAGGGCGCCCTATCTCATCTACCAGCGCGCCATCGACGCCAAAGGTCGTGACGGTAATGCCGCGCACCGTGCAGGAGGCCAGCTGGTCATGGATCTGCCGACAGCAGTCGGCAAAGCGCTGCATAATGGCCTCCAGCGACCACTGGCGACAGCCAGGCCGGCGCGAGCGAAGCGCAACAGCTTTTCTTCGACATCCGCTGGGATCGACGTGTCATCGGCATCCTGCACGTCATGTCCGTAGATGGAGAACGCCGGGATCCCTTTCTGGCTATGGGCCGCCAGCGCCGCGGCCAGATAGACCGCCCCCGGACGCTCGGTGCCGTTAAAGCCCCAGATGGCCTTCGGGCGCAGCGGATCCATGTCGATGGTTTCGCTGCCGTAGCACCAGCAGGGGGTGACGGTGATGGTGACGCCAACGTTCTGGCTGCTGAATTTCTCTTCACAGGCGGCCGACTCGGCCATGCCGGCGATGCAGGTATCGGCAATCACGCACTCCACCCGGGCGCCGCAGGCGTGGCGCAGTTTCTCGCTGATAAGCGCGGCGGTGGCTTTCGCCATGTTCATGGTTTGCGCTTCCAGCGACTCGCGGACCCCCATGCGACGACCATCGATTACCGGACGAATACCGATCTTCGGTAAGCTGATTTTTTTCATTACAGATCCCTCAGGTTATGCGGATAACAGGTTTAGTTCGTCGCCGCTTGTGAACGGAAACGGGCAAAAATAAAGATGATGGCGAAGCACAGCGCCGGGACCAGTTCGGCGGTCGGGATATTGCCGGCGGCGTCGCTGACAAAGCCCATCACCGGGGTAACGATCCCGCCGCCGATAATGGTCATGACGATAAATGACGAGCCATATTTGGTGTCCTGGCCAAGATGCTTAATCCCCAGCGAGAAGATGGTCGGGTACTGAATGGACATAAAGGCGCTGCACAGGGTCAGGGCCAGCAGACCGACGTGGCCGCCGCTGAAGGCGGAGAGCAAACAGAGCAGCATGGCGATAAACGCATAGATAGCGAGCACGTTGTGCGGCGCGAAGCGGCGGATAAGCCAGGTGCCGGTAAAACGGCCGATAAAGAAGCAGACCATGGTGGCGGTCAGGTAGTTGGCGGCGAAACCGGCCGTCATGCCCGGGATCTCTTCGATAGCGTAGCGAATCAGGTAGCTCCAGCAGGCGGTTTGCGCGCCGACGTAGCAGAACTGGGCCAGTACCGCCCAGCGCCAGTGGCGGATGCGCATCAGGCGCGTCAGCGAAGCGAAAAAAGTGCTCTGCGCGCTGTCGCTGTGGTCATCGCTTTGCAGGGAGGGGAAGCGGGTGCAGACGATCAGCAGGGCGACCAGCAGGACGATGGCCACGATAATCATATAGGGGGTTTGTACCGACAGGACCAGGCTGTGCTTCCAGGCGCCGAGCTGTTCCGGCGTCATTTTATCCAGCACCTCTTGCGGCTGATGCGGGACGTTAGACAAAATAAGACTCTGGCCAAATACCACGGCAATAATGGCGCCAAATGAGTTAAAGGTCTGGGCCAGATTAAGGCGGAAGTGACCGCCGCTTTCCGGACCGAGAACGGTCACAAACGGGTTGGCCGCCGTTTCCAGACAGCCAAGCCCGGCGGCGATAATAAATAATCCAATCAGGAATAAAGTGTAGTTCATCACTTCGGCGGCAGGCCAGAACAGCGCGGCGCCGCAGGCATATAAAAACAGACCCGTAAGAATGCCTGTTTTATAGCTGAATTTTTTCATCAGCATCCCGGCGGGGATGGGAATAATAAAATAGCCAAAATAAAAGGCCGACTGAATTAATCCGGCCTGGAGGTTAGTCAGGGTAAAGGCCTGTTGAAATTGCGGTAATAATATATCATTCAGATTATTTGCCACGGCCAACAGAAAAAAGAGGGAGCACAGCAGAGCGAAAGGAATAATGTAGCTCTTACTCTGCCCGCTCTCCATGGCGCGGTAACTTTGCGTTGGTATCGTTGTGTTTCCCATAGCGTCCTCATCAGTTCAGAAGCATTTACAACAGCATTCAGGGCGCAGTCTGGTGCTGCAGCAGACCGCAAAATTAAGTGAGCTCAGGTGACGCGCCGGTGAGTGAAATGAAAGTCACGGCGGAACCCATGGCTTCATTTTCAAATAAAAACCGTCTGTTAATATGATGATGGTCACACTTAACGTACTGTGGGCCATTTTATGTGATTATTGTCACTTTAATTTTTCAAAAACGCTGACCGTTTGAGAAAATAAATTCACAAAACCACAACGCTAATGACCGAATGAATATATATCGTGGAAAACGGGCAAATGTTACAAAGAAATAAAATGCCCGCTTGATGAAATATTATTAAGAACGGGCATTTTAATCTCTCTCGTAATGGGCATGGTTGCTTTATTCATGGCGGAATAATTGACGCGGCTCACAAAAAATAATCATGAAAATTCCCCTTTGAATATTCAGGTTGATGATGAAGACCATTATTCACCCTATCCCACGGTAGCCGACGATATTTCTGTTGCCCTGCCGTTGATGGATGATGAGTCACCAAAAGAGGAACGCAATGGAAAGAAACAGACTGGCCCGGCAGATTATCGATACCTGCCTGGAAATGACCCGCCTGGGGTTAAATCAGGGGACCGCCGGCAATGTCAGCGTGCGCTATCAGGGAGGAATGCTGATCACCCCTACCGGTATCCCATATGAAAAGCTGACGGAAGACAAGATCGTCTTTATTGATGCCGACGGCCAGCATGAGCAGGGAAAACTGCCCTCCAGCGAATGGCGTTTTCATCAGGCGGCCTACCAGACGCGACCCGATGCCCAAGCGGTGGTCCACAATCACGCTGTCCATTGTACGGCGGTGTCGATCCTCAACCGGCCCATCCCGGCCATCCACTATATGATCGCCGCGGCCGGCGGGAATTCGATCCCCTGCGCGCCCTATGCCACCTTCGGCACCCGCGAACTGTCTGAGCATGTCGCGGTGGCGCTGAAGCACCGCAAAGCCACGCTGCTGCAGCATCACGGCCTGATCGCCTGCGAGGCCAGCCTGGAGAAAGCGCTCTGGCTGGCGCATGAAGTGGAGGTCCTGGCCCAGCTCTACCTCAGTACGCTGGCGATTACCGACCCGGTCCCGGTGCTGGATGACGAGGCGATCGCCATCGTGCTGGAGAAGTTCAAAACCTACGGATTACGCATTGAAGAGTGATGCCGCAACGCTAACAGGAGAGCCACGATGGCAAACAGAATGATCCTCAATGAAACGGCATGGTTTGGCCGGGGGGCGATAAACGCATTAACCGATGAAGCGGCGCGGCGCGGCTATCGTAAAGCATTGATCGTCACCGACAGCACTCTCGCCCGCTGCGGCGTGGCGGCGAAAGTCACCGACAAACTGGATGCCGCCGGGCTGGCATGGGATATATTCAGCGACGTGATCCCTAACCCGACCATCGCCGTGGTCCAGCAGGGGCTGCAGGCCTTTCAACGCAGCGGGGCGGATTACCTGATCGCCATTGGCGGCGGTTCGCCGCAGGATACCTGTAAGGCGATCGGTATTATTCAGCGTAACCCGGAATTCGCCGATGTCCGTAGCCTCGAGGGGCTGTCGCCCACCCGTCAGCCCAGCGTGCCGATCTTCGCGGTGCCGACCACCGCGGGTACCGCGGCGGAGGTGACGATTAACTATGTCATCACCGATGAAGAACAGCGGCGCAAATTCGTCTGTGTCGACCCGCACGATATTCCGCAGGTGGCCTTTATCGATGCCGATATGATGGACGCTATGCCGCCGGCGCTGAAGGCGGCTACCGGCGTGGACGCCCTGACGCATGCTATCGAAGGGTACCTCACTCGCGGCGCCTGGGCTTTGACCGATGCTCTGCACCTCAAGGCCATCGAGATCATCGCCGGCGCGCTGCGCGGCTCGGTTGCCGGAGACGCCGGCGCGGGGGAAGCTATGGCGCTCGGCCAGTATGTGGCGGGGATGGGATTTTCCAACGTTGGGCTTGGCCTGGTACACGGCATGGCGCATCCGCTCGGCGCTTTTTACAACACGCCGCACGGCGTGGCGAATGCCATCCTGCTGCCGCACGTGATGCGCTTTAATGCTGAGGCGACCGGGGAAAAATATCGCGACATCGCCCGGGCGATGGGCGTCAGGGTGGAAGCGTTAAGCCTGACCGCCGCGCGCGAGGCGGCAGTAGAGGCGGTCTGCCAGCTTAACCGCGATGTCGGTATTCCCGGCCATCTGCGTGAGGTGGGCGTCAGGAAAGAGGATATTCCGGCGCTGGCCCAGGCGGCGCTGGCGGATGTGTGTACCGGCGGCAACCCGCGCGAGGCGAGCCTGGCGGATATCGTCGGGTTATATCAGGCAGCCTGGTGATTGCCTGGCCCGGGTAAAGCAGGCAGTTACCCTGCACCGGCGCACCTCTTAACGATGGTCAGCGCGTCAGCCGCAGCTGCTGCAGATTGCCGTCCAGCTGGAGGTCGGTCTGCAGGCGGGCCACCTCCCGGCAGGTGAAGGCCATCTCCTGATGCGCGGCCAGCTTTTTACGCCACTTCTCCGGGACCTCGGCCAGGCGGGCGTACAGCCCCTCCAGGTCCTGAAACTCGTTCAGCAGCTGGGCGGCGCTTTTGGGTCCAATGCCCGCCACGCCCGGCACCTTCGAGCTGCTGATCCCCGCCAGCCCCCAGTAATCCGCCAGCTGCTCCGGGGTGACGCCGAACTCGCTGGCGATGAAGGGGGCGTCCAGCCAGCGCTTCTGAAAGTAGTCGCGGATGCGGATGGTGGGCGACAGCAGCTGGCAGTAGCCTTTGTCGGTGGAGACAATGGTGGCCTGATGGCCCGCCTGGGCCACCTTTACCGCCAGGGTGGCGGCGAGATCGTCTGCTTCGCTGCCCGGCGAGGCCCAGCAGCGGATCCCCCGCTGTTCGAAGGCGGCCCGCAGCGTCGGCATCTCGGCCACCAGCGTCTCCGGCATCGGCGCGCGGCCGGCTTTGTACTCCGGCAGGCGCTGGTGGCGCCAGCCGTGGGCGCGATCCTCATCATCGAACACCGCCACCGCGTGGGTGGGCTGACTGTGGACAATCAGCTGCTCCAGGGCATGCAGGCAGGTATCGACGCAGGGTGAACCCTGCACCGCGTGGATGCGGCGGATTAGATTTAACGCGTCGACGATTAACAGATGAACAGCCACAGATACCCCCTTATTCTCAGCGTCTTTAGGGTAACATCGCCATCAGATCGAGGCTATCTGCGCCTGAACAATCAGGAAGATAACGCGCAAATTTCGCTAACTGACCGCCATCAGCGGTCTGATGACGTCCGGCGCGGGTTCGCCGTACCACACCGCTTCGCGCACCGGGACCGGTTTGGCGATAAGCCCGAGGGCGTAAAAGCGATCGGCGATGGTCTGCTGGGCGCGGATCACCGACAGATCCATCGGCCGCGGGCGATGGCTGCGGCGGGCGAGGGCCATGCTCAGCGACCGGGCGTCGATCCCCAGCTCTGCCGAGAGTAAGCGGGCCGCTTCGCCGCGATGCGAGTCGATAAACTGCCCGGTGTGGGTCAGCTCCGTCAGCAGGCGGCGCATGATATCGCCATGCTGAGCGAGGTAGTCCCGTCGCGAAAGATAAAACTGATGGTTGTTGACCCGGCCTTCGCCGCTGGCGACCACCCGCAGCTCGCCGGTGTGTTCGGCGTCGCTGAGCAGCGGATCCCACATCATCCAGGCGTCAACCGCCAGATAGTCGCTGGCGGTCAGCGGATATTTCGGCGGGGTATAGACCACCCGCACATCGTTCAGACCCAGGCCGGCGTCCTCGAGGATCTGCAGCAGCAGCCAGTGGACATTCGACCCTTTATTGAGGGCGATGCGTTTACCGCGCAGATCGCTGAGCTGGCGAATGTCGCTCCCCTGCGGGACGACCATCGCCACGCTGCGCGGCGCCGGCGGCTCCCACGCCACGTACATCAGTTCGCTATTGCTGGCCTGGGCAAACACCGGCGGCGCTTCTCCGGTGGTGCCGAAGTCGATCTCGTTGCAGGCGAGGGCGTGGAGGAGCTGCGGTCCGGCAGGAAACTCACTCCACAGCACGTTGACGCCGAGGCTGGCGAAGGCGGTTTCCAGGCTCTGACGGGCTTTCAGGATCCCGAGGCTGCCGAAGCGCTGGTAGCCAATGCGCAGTTCGCGATCGGCCCCGGCTGCGTTGGCGAACGCCCGCGGCGGCGCAGGCGGGCGGCGGCGGCTTTTGATCAGCCCGAGGTTAGCGAGCTGGGTGCGCAAGGTATGCCGGCTGATCCCCAACAGCGCGGCCGCCTGGCTCTGGTTATCGTCGCAATGTGCCATGGCGTGGCGAATCAGGGCGCTGGTCACTCGCTGCCACAGCGGCTCGCCGGGAAGCGCCAGCTGGTGGCGAATAAAGTCGTCCAGTTCATGATCGCTCGCCGGCCCCGGGGCGTCGTTGAGCGTCGCCAGGCGCAGCTGGGCAGGACTGATCTCCTCTTCTTTACTGAGCAGCACCGCGTTGTGCAGGGTGTTTTCCAGCTCGCGAATATTGCCCGGCCACGAATAGTCCATCAGCCGGGCCAGTGATTCCGGCGCCAGACGCAGGGTTGGCCGCCCGAGGCGCCGGGCGTAGAGTGATAAAAAGTGGTGCGCCAGCAGCGGGATATCCTGCCGACGCTGGCGCAGCGGCGGCAGCGGCACCACCGCGATATTCAGTCGATAGTAGAGATCCTCGCGAAAGCGGCGCTCGCGGATCGCCTGGGCCAGGTCAACGTGGGTGGCGGCAATCACCCGGACATTCACTTTAATCGCTTTGCGTGAGCCGACGCGGGTAATTTCACGCTCCTGCAGCACTCGCAGCAGCTTGACCTGCAGCGGCAGGCTTAATTCGCCGATCTCGTCCAGCAGCAGCGTCCCCCCTTCCGCGGCTTCAAACCAGCCGGGCTGTCCCTGCTGCGCGCCGGTGAAGGCGCCTTTCTCATGGCCGAACAGTTCAGCTTCGGCGAGGCTCTCGGTCAGCGCGCCGCAGTTAACGGCCAGAAACGGCTGCTGGCGACGGGCGCTGTGATGATGGAGATAGCGGGCCACCACCTCCTTGCCGGTGCCGGTTTCGCCCACGATCAGCACGGTCGCCTCCGTTGGCGCGAGTTTGTCCAGCAGGCTCTGGAAGGCCTTCGACGCCGGGTCGATCAGCGCGGGAGCGGTGGAAGGGGATTCTGGGTTCAGCATAGAGGGCCTCCGATCGTTGACGCTCTGAACTTATCCTGCGGCGGCCGCAGAAACCAGAGGGGGAAGGCCCGCGGCTGTTGCAAATGCGCCAGCGGATGCGCGGCGGCTGCGCGATTTGCAACAGCGCGGCGCGGCGAAGCCGTTTTCAGTACATTGATTTTAAAAGATTAATTTTTTATTCACCATTGGCATGATTATCGCTAACACCCATATAACCAAATTAAAACATCTCTTCGATAAATATCGGATATGGTTATATAGGAAATAGATAATGACGCAGCAAGCTCCCGACAAGATCAATGTCTTCTGGTTTTTACCTACCCATGGCGATGGCCGTTATCTGGGTACCACCGAGGGTGGACGCCCGGTCGATTTACCTTATCTGCAGCAGGTGGCGCTGGCAGCCGACAGCCTGGGCTACTACGGCGTGCTGATCCCCACCGGTAAAAGCTGTGAAGATTCGTGGCTGGTGGCCTCGGCGCTGGCGCCGTTGACCCGCCGTCTGCGCTATCTGGTGGCGGTCAGACCGGGCCTGCAGCCGCCAACCCTGGCGGCGCGGATGGCGGCCACCCTCGACCGTTTATCGGAAGGTCGGCTGCTGATCAACGTCGTTACCGGCGGCGACCCGGTGGAAAACAAAGGCGACGGTATCTTCCTCAGCCACAGCGAGCGCTATCAGGTGACCCGCGAATTTCTTGATGTTTACACCCGCCTGCTGCGCGGGGAAAAAGTGGATTATCACGGCGAGCATATTCACGTGGAAGGCGCTGAGGTGTTGTTCCCGCCGGTGCAGGAGAATGGCCCGCCGCTCTATTTCGGCGGCTCTTCTGATGCGGCCATTGATGTGGCGGCCGAGCAGATCGACAGCTATCTGACCTGGGGCGAACCCCCGGAACTGGTGGCGGAGAAGCTGGCGGTGGTGCGCGAGCGCGCCGCGGCCCGCGGACGCACCCTGCAGTACGGCATTCGTCTGCACGTCATTGTGCGCGAAACGGAAGAAGAGGCATGGGCCGCCGCCGACCGGCTGATCGCCCATCTTGACGACGATACCATTGCCCAGGCGCAAAAGATCTTCGCCCGCATGGACTCGGCCGGCCAGGCGCGGATGAGCGCCCTGCATCAGGGATCGCGCGATAATCTGCGCATTGCGCCCAATCTGTGGGCCGGCGTCGGACTGGTGCGCGGCGGCGCGGGTACCGCGCTGGTAGGTAATCCGCAGCAGGTAGCGGAACGCATCCGCGAATATCAGGCGCTCGGCATCAGCAACTTTATCTTCTCCGGCTACCCACATCTGGAAGAAGCGCACCGCTTTGCTGAGCTGGTGATGCCTCTGTTGCCGCTGGAAAACGGGGCCTCGTCGAAGGCGCGTAGCGTGAACACCGGTCCGTTTGGCGAAACCATCGGCGGCGATAAGCGCCCGGTGCGCCAGGTCAGCGCCAGCTGATGGCCCGGAGCGCGACCATGAGACAGCATACCGGAGGAGGGCAGCGATGAGTGCAGAATCGCATATCGTGATTATCGGCGGCGGCTTTAGCGGCGCGGCGGTGGCGATTGAGCTGCTGCGCCTGGCGCCGAATGAGGTGCGCGTGACGCTGCTGGAGCCGCGCCAGTCCCCCGGGGCCGGGGTGGCCTACTCCACTGCGGAGCCGACGCACCGGATTAACGTTCCGGCCGCTCGCATGCAGCTGGCCGGCGACGAAGAGGGCGCCTTCGATCATTGGTACCGCCATCAGCCTGCCTTTACCGTCGATGTGCAGGCGCTGCGCCCGGACGGTTCCGTCTACCCTCAGCGCGGCCAGTTTGGTCGCTATGTGGCGCAGCGTTTTGCCGACGCCGCGGCGTCCAGCGGCGGACGGCTTCGCCACCTGCGCGATCGGGCGCTCGCTTTTCATCAGGGGACGGTGACCACCGACGGCGGCCTGCAGCTTAAGGCCGATCTGCTGGTGCTGGCGATCAGTCATCCACCGCCTTCGCTGCCGGCGCCGGCCGAAGCCTGGCGTCATCATCCGGCGCTGATTGCCAACCCGTGGCAGCCAGGCGCGCTCGATGCCATCGCCCCGCACGCCCGGGTGGCGGTGATGGGCACCGGATTAACCATGGCCGATACGGTCGCGACGCTGGACCGGCTGGGCCACCGCGGCAGTATCGTCGCCTTTTCGCGCCATGGCCTGCTGTCGCGCGGCAACCTTAGCGGCGCAGGGGCAACCTGGCCCGGCGACTATCAGCAGGGCAGCCTGCGCCAGCGCCTGCGCCAGATCCGCCTCGACGTCGCGTATGCGGCGCAGCAGGGCCTGAGCTGGCAGGTGGTTCTGGATGCGGTTCGTCAGCAGGGGCAACGGATCTGGCAGGCGCTCAGCGTCGCCGATCGCCAGCGTTTTCTGCGCCATCTGCGCCATTACTGGGATGTCCACCGCTACCGCGTGGCGCCGCAGGTCGCCGAGGTGCTGGAGGCGCGCCAGCGCACGGGCAGTCTGCAGGTGCAGGCGGCCAAGCTACTGTCGATAAGCGGTGAAGGCGAAACGCTGCGTCTGACGCTGGCGCGGCGCGGCGCGGCGGCGGCGTGCAGACGCTGAGCGTCGATCACCTGATCCTGACCACCGGACCCGCACACCGCGCCCTGACCGACAGCCAGCCATTTTTACAGGACCTCGCCCGCCGCGGCCTGATTCGCGCCGATGCCCTCGGCATGGGCCTGGAGGTGGACAGCCGTTCCCGGGCAGTGGCTGAGCCGCACGTTGAGGCGCTGCCGGTGCTGGTGGCCGGTCCGGCCGCCCGCGGGCGTTTTGGCGAACTGATGGGCCTGCCGCAGGTAGCCGACCATGCCGCTGACGTGGCGGCGCAAGCGTTACTCACGCTCGGGATCCCGCAGGACTCCCGATGTCCTGCGTACTGAATACCTCTCTTTCTTTTCCCTGATTCATTTTGCCGCGTGCGCCCCGGCGACGGGCCGCGCTATGGAGATTGCTATGTCATCACAACGTGAAATTCGTCTTAACGCTTTCGATATGAACTGCGTCGGCCATCAGTCGCCGGGCCTGTGGGCGCATCCCCGGGATCGCTCCTGGCAGTATAAAGATCTGGAGTACTGGGTGGATCTGGCGCGGCTGCTGGAGCGCGGCAAGTTCGACGGGCTGTTTATCGCCGACGTGCTGGGGATCTATGACGTGCTGAACGGCAGCGGCGATGCGGCGATCCGCCAGGCGACGCAGGTTCCGGTCAACGATCCGCTGGCTCTGATCACCCCAATGGCGCTGGTGACGGAGCATCTGGGCTTCGGCCTGACCGCCTCGCTGTCGTTTGAGCATCCTTACCCCTTCGCTCGTCGTCTGTCGACGCTCGATCATCTGACCAAAGGGCGGGTGGGCTGGAATATCGTCACCTCCTATCTGGAGAGCGGGGCGCGCAATATCGGCCAGCAGACCCAGACCGACCATGACACCCGCTATGACTATGCCGATGAGTATTTGCAGGTGATCTACAAACTGCTGGAGGGAAGCTGGGAGGACGGGGCGGTGCTGCGCGACAGAGAGCGGAAGATCTTCAGCGATCCGCGGAAAATCCATCCCATTAACCATCAGGGACAGTTCTTTTCCGTGCCGGGGATCCACCTCTGCGAGCCATCCCCGCAGCGCACGCCGGTGCTGTATCAGGCGGGGGCGTCCAGCCGCGGCAAACAGTTCGCCGCCGGCCATGCCGAATGCGTCTTCGTCGCAGCGCCGTCGAAGGTGCTGCTGAAGAAGACGGTGGCGGATATTCGCCGCCGGGCAGCTGAGGCGGGGCGCGATCCGCACAGCATCCTGATCTTCAACCTGCAGACGGTGATTGTCGGCGACACCGACCGCGAGGCACAGGCGAAGTGGCAGGAATATAAGCAGTACGTCAGCTATGAAGGCGCGCTGGCGCTGCTCTCCGGCTGGACGGGGATCGATTTCGGCCAGTATCAGCCGGATCAGGTGCTGAAGTATCTGCACACCAACGCCATTCAGTCGGCGGTGGAGGCCTTTTCGACCGCTGATCCGAACCGCCAGTGGACGGTGCAGGCCCTGGCCGATTGGGCGGGGATCGGCGGCTTCGGTCCGCTGGTGGTTGGCAGCGCGCAAACCGTGGCGGACGAGCTGCAGTCCTGGGTCGAAGAGACGGACGTCGATGGCTTTAACCTCGCCTATGCCGTCACTCACGAAACCTTCCGCGATGTCGTCGAGCTGCTGGTGCCTGAGCTGCAAAAGCGCGGCGTCTTTAAGCAAGAGTACCGCGAGGGGACCCTGCGCGAAAAACTGTTCGGCGGCGGCCCGCGTCTGGCCGCGCCTCACCCGGGCGCCAGCTACCGCCGCGATGCGCGCACGGCGGCATCGGTAGAGGAGAAGGTGACATGATCGCTATTGATGACCTGTATAAAAGTTACCGCACGGCGGATGGCCGGCTCAGCGCGGTGCTGAAAGGGCTGTCGCTGCAGGTGCCTGAGCGCTCCATCACCGCGGTGGTGGGGCCGAGCGGCGCCGGTAAATCAACCCTGGCGCGCTGCATCAGCCTGCTGGAGCAACCGGACAGCGGCAGCATTCGTATCAATGGCAAGGATCTGTCGGCGCTGTCCGGCGAGGCGCTGCGCCGGGAACGGCGGGCGATTGGCACCGTTTTCCAGTCTTCGGCGCTGTTGAGCCGCAGGACCGCCTGGGAGAATGTCGCCCTGCCGCTGGCGTGGCTTGGTGTGGTGGAGCGCGATATCAAGGCGCGGGTTGGCGAGCTGCTGGAGAGCGTCGGCCTGAGCCACAAAGCGGATGCCTGGCCGGCCCAGCTCTCAGGCGGCCAGCGCCAGCGGATCGGCATTGCCCGCGCGCTGGCGCTGCGCCCGTCCGTTCTGCTGGCGGATGAAGCCACCTCCGGCCTCGATCCTCAGGCCACGGCCTCGGTGCTGGCTCTGCTCAAGCGGCTGCGTGATGAGTACCAGCTGGCGATCGTCCTGATTACCCATGAAATGGACGCGGTGCGCACGGCGGCGGATGCGGTGGCGGAGATCCGCGACGGGACGATCGTCCAGTACGGGCGGATCGAAGATCTGCTGGCGCGTCCCGATTCTCTGCTCGGCCAGCAGCTGTTGCCGCTGACGCCGGCGGCAGCTACCCACAGCGATCTGCTGCTGCGTCTGAGCTACCGCTGGGATGTGCCGGTGGCCACCGACTGGATCAGCCGCCTGAGCCAGCAGTGGGCGCTGCAGATCGATCTCCTTGGCGGTCACGTCGAGGTGATTAATGGTCGGCTGGCCGGTCGCCTGCAGGCCGGAGTGCGCTTTCAGGGCGAACGCCTGTCGCCCGCGCGACTGCAGGGCCTGCTGGCGCAGCTCGGCATAACGGCGGAGATCCTCGACAGCGCGCCGTTGCTCAGGGAGGCGGTATGAAACCGACAGTCATCAGTCAGGATACCCCCTGGGGCGAAATCCCTTCGCTGCTGCTCCCCGCCTATGGCGAAACCTGGCTGATGGTGGCCATTGTGATGCTGTTTGTTGTCACGCTGGGGGGGCTGGTGGGGGTGGTGTTGTTTAACGCCTCGCCGCGGGGCTTATTTCCGCACGCACTGCTGTACCGGCTGCTGAACTGGGTGGTCAATATGGGACGTTCGCTGCCGTTTCTGGTGCTGATGGCCGCCATTATCCCGTTCACTTACTGGCTGACCGGCACCACGATTGGCATCCCCGCCGCGGTAGTGCCGATGATCGCCGCCGGCGTCCCGTTCTTTGGCCGTCTGGTGGAGAACGCGCTGCGCGAGTTGCCGGCGGAGGTCACCGCGGTGGGGGTCGTCTGCGGCGGGTCGCGCTGGCAAATCATTGCCAGCGCGCAGCTCAGTGAAGCCATGCCCGCGCTGGTGGCGGCGGTGACGCTAAACCTGGTCTCGATGATCGAGTATTCGGCTATCGCCGGGACCATCGGCGCCGGCGGCATCGGCTACCTGGCCGTGGTGTACGGCTATCAGCGCTTCGACAACCACATCATGATCGCGACGATCGTTGCCCTGATCGCCACGATCCAGTTGATTCAATTTTTGGGTGACCGTCTGGTCAACCGTTTACGCCACACGCAGGGGAACCTTGTATGACAACAGAGCAATTTGAGTTACGTAAAGCGCGGCGCTGGCCCTGGCTGGCGGCGCTGGCGGTGATTATCCTGCTCGCCATCGCCTTCTGGTGGTGGCGGGGACATACCCAAAGCCAGCAGGTGGTCTTCGGCAGCACGTTAAAAATTCACTACGAGCCGGCGATGGCCGGCGAGCAGCGGATCATTGAGTATATTAATCAGCATATTGCGCCCGATTACGGTCTGAAACTGGAGGCGGTGGGAGTGCAGGATCCGGTCCAGGCTGACCGCGCGGTAGCGGAAGGTCAGTATGCCGGGACGATCTATCAGCATCAGTGGTGGCTTAAACAGGTGGTGGACGCTAACGGCTTTGCGCTGTCGACCACGGTGCCGGTGTTCCAGTGGGCGTTTGGCATCTATTCCGACCGCTACTCGTCGGTACAGGCGTTGCCCAACGGCGCGACCATTGTCGTGCCTGACGATGGCGCCAATCAGGGGCAGGCCCTGTGGCTGCTCCAGCGCATTGGGTTGATCTCGCTCGACCCGGCGGTGGAGCCGCGCACGGCGAAGCTGAAAAATATTGTCGGTAACCCGCATCAGTTTGTCTTTAAAGAGCTGGATCTGCTGACCATGCCGCGGGCGTTAAATTCGGTGGATGCCGCCATCGGCTATGTCTCGCAATTTGACGCCGGGAAAGTGCCGCGTGAGAAAGGCATATTATTCCCGCCGGCGCCGCGCACCTTTGCTTCGCAATTAGTGATTGGTACACCGTATTTATCGCAGGAAAATATCGTCAAATTAAAACAGGCTTTTTCTGATCCGCGGATCCAGACGTGGTTAAAAACCACCGATGACCCGCTGGTAAAAGACGTATTAGTTCCAGTGTCCGCGGAATAAGCGTCCTGCACGACGTCTATTTTCGTTGTTATTTATTTCCCTTGAGGATGCGTGAAAGCGCGTCCTTTTTGTGCTGGTGATATTTATTAACTTATTGATTATATTGATTTTTATAGAATGATTTGTCGTTTTGATTCTCGTCGCGCGCGGTCTATAACCGCTGATGACCTGCACAAAATAATAAGGTGAAAAAATGAGTACATTACCAGTGGATAATCCCGGTATCGCTTCGGTACCGGTCAGTAGCGTCGGGGATGTGGCGCGGCTAATTAATTCCGGCAAGGAACAAGCGAAATATGCGCGGATGATTGTCTTCCTCGCGCTGGGGGGCGTTTTTCTCGACGCATATGACTTAACCACGCTCTCCTACGGTATTGATGACGTTGTACGTGAATTTCAGCTCTCACCGCTGCTGACCGGCCTGGTGACTTCGTCCATTATGGTCGGGACTATCGTCGGCAATATTATCGGCGGCTGGCTGACCGATAAATATGGTCGCTATTCGGTTTTTATGGCCGATATGTTCTTTTTCGTGATTTCGGCTATCGCCGCCGGGCTGGCGCCGAACGTCTGGGTGTTGATTGGCGCCCGTTTCCTGATGGGCATCGGCGTTGGCATCGACCTGCCGGTAGCGATGTCCTATCTGGCCGAGTTTTCCCGCTTTGCCGGCAAAGGCAACAAAGCGGCTCGCCTCGCGGCGTGGTGCCCGATGTGGTACGCCGCCTCAACCGTCTGCTTTCTCATTATCTTCGGCCTCTATTTCCTGCTGCCGCAGGAGCATCTTGACTGGCTGTGGCGCGCCTCCCTGCTGTTCGGCGCCGTGCCGGCACTGCTGATTATTGCCGTCCGCAGTCGATTTATGAATGAATCCCCGCTGTGGGCGGCGAACCAGGGCGATCTGACCTCTGCAGTGCGTATTTTACGCGACTCCTGGGGGATCCATGCCCATGAGGTCCCGGCGGCGAAGCCCGCGCCAGCGTCGAAAGTGAGCTTCCGCGTGCTGTTCGAAAAACCCTACCGCGAGCGGACTATCGTCGCCGGGGTGATGAATATCTGTATCTCCTTCGAGTACACGGCGATTGCCTTTTTCCTGCCGTCAATTCTTGCCCAGTTCCTCGGGGCTGGCGTCTTCGAAACTATTTCGGCATCGCTGGGGCTGAACGCCCTGTTTGCTTTTACCGGTGGGCTGCTCGGTATGCATCTGGCGTGGAAATATCCTTCGCGTCATGTGGCGATAGCCGGCTTCGCCCTGCAGTTTGTGGCGCTGATTGTGCTGGCGCTGGTGGGGCAACCGCACGCGACGGCAGGTATCGTGCTGGCTATCGCGATGCTGGGGCTGTGGCTGTTCGCCGAAGGGTTTGGCCCGGGGGCGCAGCTGATGATCTACCCGGCGCTCTCCTATCCTACTGCCATTCGCGCCACCGGGGTCGGTTTCAGCCGGGCACTCTCCGGGATCGGCAGCGCGCTGGCGTTGTTTATTCTGCCGCTGCTGCAGGCCTCCCTCGGCACGCAGATGTTCTGGGTGGTCTCGCTTGCCGCCATTATTCCCATTTTCTTCCTGCTGGCGGTCCGTCATGAACCGACGCGAGAAGATATCGACGCACTTCATGAATAAGGAACTGACAATGACCCTGCTCTCTACTGGCACCGATTATGACGCGCTGGCGGCCGCCTTCCGCCCGATATTCACCCGTATCGCCCAGGGCGCTGCGGAGCGCGAACAGCAGCGCATTCTGCCCGATGAGCCGATCCGCTGGCTGAAAGAAGCGGGCTTCGGCACGCTGCGTATCCCGCGCGAGAAGGGCGGCTGGGGCGCTTCGCTGCCGCAGCTCAGCGCGCTGCTGATCGAGCTGGCGCAAGCGGACTCTAACCTGCCGCAGGCCCTGCGCGCGCACTTTGCCTTTGTGGAAGATCAGCTGAATCAGCCGGATTCCGCCGGGCGCGACCGCTGGTTTCGTCGCTTCCTCGACGGTGAGCTGGTGGGCAGCGGCTGGACGGAGATCGGCGCGGTTAAGCTGGGAGAGGTGAACACCAGAGTGACGCCGACAGAGGGCGGCTGGCGACTCGACGGCGAGAAGTTTTACAGCACCGGCGCGCTGTACGCCGACTGGATCGATGTGTTTGCCCGGCGCAGTGATACCGCCAGCGATGTGATAGCCCTGGTCAGCACCCAGCAGACCGGCGTGGTGCGGGAAGATGACTGGGATGGCTTTGGCCAGCGGTTGACCGGCAGCGGGACCACCCGCTTTACCGGCGCTCGGGTGGAAACCGAACATGTCTATGATTTTGCCCAGCGCTTTCGCTATCAGACCGCCTTCTACCAGCATGTGCTGCTGGCGACCCTCGCGGGCATTGGCCTGGCGGTTGAGCGGGATGCCGCGCAGGGCGTCAAACATCGCTCCCGGATGTACAGCCACGGCAACGCCGCCGTGCCGCGCGATGACGCCCAGGTTCTGCAGGTCGTTGGGCAGATCAGCAGCTGGGCATGGGCGACCCGGGCCGCGGTCTTGCAGGCCGCGGAATCGCTGCAGCAGGCCTATGTGGCGCACGTCAGCGACGACGAAGCATTGATTGCCCGGCGTAACCAGCTGGCGGAAGTGGAAGCGGCGCAGGCGCAGGTGATCGCCAGCGACTGGATCCCGCGGGCGGCGACGGAGCTGTTTAATGCCCTCGGGGCGTCGGATACGCGAACTCGCCTTGCGCTGGATCGCCACTGGCGCAATGCGCGGACGGTTGCCTCGCATAATCCGGTGATTTATAAGGCACGTAATATCGGTAACTGGCTGGTGAACGGTGAAGCGCCCACCTTTATCTGGCAGATAGGCAATGGTGAGAAAACGGCGGGGTAAGCTTGTCGGCGACGGGAGGCGCAGAGCTTCCCGTCGTCAGGAAAATCAAGGTTTATCCAGCGACCAGGTGGCGCTGCGCACGTCGACTTTCACCGGCAGCAGGCCGATGCGCGTAAAGGTATCCGCCAGCGCCTGCTGTTCGTTATACACCGCCGGGGTCATGCGTTCGGCACCGTAGGGCAGGCGGGCCAGGGTCTTCAGCCAGATGGCTTTATCCAGTCCGGTTGAGGTCGACAGCAGCCCGGCGGCCTCGTCCTGATGGCTGTTCGCCCACGCGCTGAGTTTACCCAGCTCATCCACCACCTGCTTTGCTGTCTCCGGGTAGGTATCTGCAAACTTGCGGCTGGCGAGATAGAAGGTGTAGTGCGGCACCAGCCCCTCGGCATTGCGGATCTGTCGGGCTTTCGCGTTGGTTTCCACTTCTGCGAGGAACGGATCCCAGATCACCCACGCATCAATCGCCCCGCGCTGGAAAGCGGCGCGGGCGTCCGCCGGCGGCAGATAGACCGGGGTGATGTCTTTATAGCTGAGGCCCGCTTTTTCCAGTGCGGCAACCAGCAGGTAGTTGACGTCAGACCCCTTGTTCAACCCAACGCGCTTGCCCTTCAGGTCGGCCACGCTGTGGATTGCCGACTGTTCAGGCACCACAATCGCTTCCGTTTTCGGGTTAGCGGGAGAGTGGGCAAGGTAGACCAGATCGGCTTGCGCCGCCTGGGCAAAGGCCGGAGGCGCATCGCCGGTCGCGGCCAGATCGATACTACCGACGTTCAGCCCCTCCAGCATTTGCGGCCCGGCGGGGAATTCGACCCAGCGTACGGCAATGCCCTGTTTTTTCAGGCTCTCATCCAGCGTGCCGCGGTACTTCAGCAGCGCGAAGATATTCGCCTTTTGATAGCCGATGTTGACGGTTTCCGGCGCTTTGGCCAGCGCGGAGGTAGAGAGGGCGGCGAGGACCAGCAGCCAGGCGGGGCGGAATCGGTTGGACATTGTCTGTTCTCCTTAGCGGTTTTGCGTAAGGTAACAAACAGCGCTTATAACCATTAAACAACTAAAATTTTATTGATATAACAAAAAGAATTATGCAGGACGATGGCCCGACACGCCGACGCGTGGCGGGCCAGCAGGTTAATCGCAGGCAACAATCTTCATCGCCAGACCACCGCGGGAGGTTTCCCGGTACTTGGCGTTCATGTCTTTGCCGGTTTCGTACATGGTCTCGATCACTTTATCGAGACACACGCGCGGCTCGCTGGTCCGGCGCAGCGCCATTCGCGCGGCGTTGACCGCTTTCACGGCAGCGATAGCGTTGCGTTCGATGCACGGCACCTGCACCTGGCCGGCGACCGGGTCGCAGGTCAGGCCGAGGTTATGCTCCATAGCGATCTCTGCCGCGATGCACACCTGACCCGGGCTGCCGCCCAGCAGTTCCGCCAGACCGGCCGCCGCCATCGAGCAGGCGACCCCCACTTCACCCTGGCAGCCGACTTCGGCGCCGGAGATGGAGGCGTTCATCTTATACAGCGAACCAATCGCGCTGGCGACCAGCATATAGCGGGCCAGGGAGTTGCTGTTCACCTTGCGGATAAACTTGTCGTAGTAGGCCAGCACCGCCGGCACGATACCGCAGGCGCCGTTGGTTGGCGCGGTCACCACCCGGCCGCCGGCGGCGTTCTCTTCGTTCACCGCCAGGGCGAACATATTGATCCAGTCGACCACCGCCATCGGATCGCTGTTGGTGGTGTCCTGGCTCACCAGCATGCGGCGCAGCGCGGCGGCGCGGCGCGGGACGCGCAGTTTGCCCGGCAGGACGCCTTCGGTGGTGATGCCGCGCTCGATACCGGCGCTCATCACTTCCCACACCGCGGCGAAGTGTTGCTCAAGGGCTTCTTTGCTGTGCAGCGCCAGTTCGTTCTGCATCATCAGGCCGGAGAGCGACAGCCCGGTTTCACGGCAGTGACGCTGCAGGTCGGCGGCGTTTTTGTAAGGGTAAGGAACGGCAACCGGCGCCTCGGTAGTCTGGCCGAAGTGCTCCTCATCAACGATAAAGCCGCCGCCGATAGAGTAATACGTCTGGCTGTAGAGCACCTTGTCGCCGGCCAGGGCGGTGATGCGCATGCCGTTCTCATGCAGCGACAGGTTGTCGGCATGGAAATTCATGCACTGATCCACCGGGAAGTCCACTTCGTGCTGACTGTTGGCCAGCATCAGGCGGCCATGGGTATTAACGTCCTGAATAAAGCCCGGAATGGCGTCGATGTCGACGGTGTCCGGCAGGTTGCCGGCGAGTCCCATGATAATCGCGATATCGGTATGGTGGCCTTTACCGGTCAGGGAGAGGGAGCCGTAGACGTCGACGACGACTTTGCTCACCTCGGCCAGCAGGCCGCGCGCGATCAGGTCGTCAGTGAATTGTTTGCCCGCTTTCATCGGTCCAACGGTATGGGAGCTGGAAGGGCCAATGCCGATTTTAAAGATATCGAATACGCTGATCATATGTATTCCCGTGCTGTCGGAAAGCGCGCCGCCGTAAAGCGGCGCGGGGGGAGGCGTTGAATGAATTAGCTGAACAGAGAGTAGAAGATCGCGGAGATGGCAATCAGGCCCATAATCACCACGAAGACGTTGCTGATATGGCCGCTGTATTTACGCATCGCCGGGACTTTCTGAATCGCGTACATCGGCATCAGGAACAGGATCATCGCGATAATCGGGCCACCAAGGGTCTCGATCATACCGAGGATGCTCGGGTTCAGGGTTGCCACAATCCAGGTGGTGATCAGCATGAACAGCGCGGTCAGCTTGTTCAGTTTGTTGATTTCAATCGATTTGCCTTTACTGCGCAGGGATTTAATCACCATGCCGTTAAAGCCTTCGCGAGCGCCCAGATAGTGGCCAAGGAAGGATTTGGTGATGGCGATCATCGCGATGATCGGCGCCATCCAGGCAATGATTGGCGCGTTAAAGTGGTTCGCCAGGTAAGACAGAATCGAGATGTTCTGCTCTTTCGCCGCCGCCAGGTCTGCCGGAGAGAGGCTCAGAACGCAGCTGAAGACGAAGAACATCACGGTCAGCACCATCATGATGTGGGCGCGAGCGAGGATACTGGAGCATTTCTTCTCAGCGCCTTCGCCGTACTCTTCACGTTTGGCTACCGCGAAGGAAGAGATGATCGGCGAGTGGTTGAAGGAGAAGACCATCACCGGGATCGCCAGCCACAGGGTCATCAGCAGGCCGTTGCCGGTAACGGAAGCGCCGCTCAGGGAGAGCGTCTCCAGCGCCGCGCCGTTCCACTGCGGGATCAGATACAGAGCCAGCACCATCAGCGCGATAACGAATGGGAACACCAGCACGCTCATCGCTTTCACAATCATCTGCTCGCCGAAACGCACGATGGTCATCATGCCGACGATCAGGATCAGCGACAGAATGGCGCGCGGCGGCGGCGTCATGTGCAGCTGATGCGCCATGAAGGTTTCGACGGTGTTAGTGATCGCCACGCTGTAAACCAGCAGGATCGGGTAGATAGCGAAGAAATAAAGCAGGGTAATCAGCTTACCTGCGCCTACGCCGAAGTGTTCTTCCACTACTTCGGTGATGTCTTCGCCCGGGTTTTTCCCGGAGAGCACGAAGCGGGTCATGCCGCGGTGGGCGAAGAAAGTCATCGGGAAGGCCAGAATCGCCATGATGATCAGGGGGATCATGCCGCCAACGCCGGCGTTGATCGGCAGGAACAAGACGCCCGCGCCAATCGCTGTACCGTACAGGCCCAGCATCCACATGGTGTCGGTTTTACGCCATCCGCTGCGGGTTTCGCCCGAAACGATGGTGCTGGTTTGAGTGGTTTCCATCTGTATCTCCTGGAGGAATCAACAAAATCTAATGAATAAATACAATTGCGTAACATGAAATTCGTTTAATTACGGTTTTTTTAGAAATTTTCTCCGTAATAATTGGGCCGGAAAGATACATTTATATGGTTTATGCATCAGTGATCGCGATCTCAAATGCAATAATCCACTTTCAATGTGCGTATTTTTAGTCCAAAAGCCTGTTTCTGGTGATCAGCCAGCGATTTGTGGCGCGAAGGCTACCATTTGCAGCATATGAGATAAAAGCGGAGCGGCGTAATAACGAGGGATTTACTGTAAAGAAGAGAACTAGTCGACGTTTTTGCGCTTAAAACCATTTTTTGTAGTGATAATTTTCGCAGTTTTTACCAACGCAAACGTTTGGCTATGTAAAAATAATTCAGGTGATTGATTAGTAACAGAAAGGTTTTTAGCGCGTTCTGGAAGTCAGAGGAAGAGAGCCCGCCGGGGGCAGGCGTCAGGCGATGCCCCGGCGGGAGAGTGGGAAATCAGGCGATGATTTCGTAGCAAGGAATATAGGCGGTGCCGCCCGGAAGCTTCATGCGGTGCTGGGCGACGAAGCCCTGCAGCAGATCGTCCATACGGCGCATCATCTCCGGATCGCCGTGCAGTTTGTAAGGACCGTACTGCTCAATGGCCTGGATGCCCACCTCTTTGACGTTCCCCGCGACAATCCCGGAGAAGGCGCGACGCAGGTCGGCGGCCAGCACTTCCACCGGCTGATCCGGGGAGAGTTTGAGGTTGGCCATGTTCTCGTGGGTCGGATCAAACGGCATCTGCAGGTCCGGCGAGATGCGAATCGACCAGTTAAAGCTATAGGCGTCATCGGTCTCGCGACGGCTCTCTTTCACCAGCGGCATCGCTTTTTTCATCTGCCGCGCCACTTCCGCCGGGTCGTCAATGATGATCCGGTAGTGGCGACGGGCCGATTCGCCCAGGGTATGGGTGATAAACTCGTCCAGTACACGGAAGTAGTCGGCGCTCTCCTTCGGCCCGGTGAGGATCAGCGGCAGCACCTGCGCTTTGTTGTCGGGGTGCATCAGAATACCCAGCAGGTAGAGCAGCTCTTCGGCAGTGCCGACGCCGCCCGGGAAAATAATGATCCCGTGGGCGATACGTACGAAGGCCTCCAGACGCTTTTCGATATCCGGCATGATGATCAGTTCATTGACCAGCGGGTTCGGTGGTTCCGCAGCGATAATGGATGGTTCGGTCATGCCGATAAAGCGGCTGTCTTTGTAGCGCTGCTGCGCATGGCCGACGGCGGCGCCTTTCATCGGCGCCTCCATTGCGCCAGGCCCGCAGCCGGTGCAGATATTCAGTTCCCGCAGGCCCAGCTGCGTACCGACGCGGCGGGCGTAGAGATATTCGTTTTCGTTGATGGAGTGGCCGCCCCAGCAGACGATCATGTTCGGCGCCTCGCCGACGTGCAGCGCGCGGGCGTTGCGCAGGATCGAGAACACCAGGTTAGTGATATGAACCGAACTTTCGAGATCGAGGTTCGGGAAGCGAACGGTATTGTGGATCTGGCCGTAAACAAACAGGATATCGCGCAGCACGGCGAACAGGTTGGCCTGCAGGGAGCGGATAATCCGCCCGTCAACGAAGGCGTCTTCCGGCGGGTTGATCAGTTCCAGCTTCACGCCGCGTTCGCGCCGCAGCACGTTAATCTCGAAATTTTCGAAACGGGACAGGAGCTCCTTGCTGTTATCGGTCAGGCTCCCCGAATTGAGCACAGCAAGCGAGCAGTTGCGAAAGAGTTGGTACAGGTCGCTGCTGGCGGTGCGCTTAAGCATATCCACTTCCAGCTGCGACAGCATATCCATTGAACCAAGCGGGCTAACATGTGTAATCAAGTGAACTCCTTACAGGACGCTTATGGTCTTCCTGTGATTACAATAGCCCTGCGAACGGCGTTTCCACAACCTTGCGCGCGCCTAAACGCACGCAAATTGTGAAATTGTTTATTATTGACGGGCGAGGCGGCCGGTGGCGGGGGAAAAGTCGCCATTGCTGCGCCAGGGGTTGATATCCAGACCGCCGCGTCGCGTATAGCGGGCGTAAACGGAAAGCGATTCCGGCTGGCAGAAACGGAGAATATCGTTAAAGATACGTTCGACGCACTGCTCATGGAATTCGTTATGGTGGCGGAACGAAACCAGATAGCGCAGGAGCTGCTCGCGGTCGATTTTCGCCCCCCGATACTGGATCTGCACCGAGCCCCAGTCCGGCTGATGAGTGATAAGGCAATTGGACTTCAGCAGGTGGCTGACCAGCGTCTCCTCCACGATTTTGCCGCTGGCGGCGCCCTGCAGGTAATCGGCGCTGAACTGATAGTTATCGATCTCGATATCCTGATCGTCGATGCAGGTGCCGTGCAGGCGGGCAATCGGCTGGCCTTCCAGTTCATCCAGGCGGTAGAGCGATACCTTCACCTTCCCCTGCGCGCAGGCGCTGAGATCGCGAGTCAGCGTCTCTGCAACGTCCTGCCAGCTAGCGAAACGGGTCTGGTTAAAGCTGTTGAGATAGAGCTTAAAGCTTTTCGACTCCACCAGATTGAGGCTGGTATCGGGCAGCTCGACGTGGCCGACAGCTACCTGCGGCAGACCTTTGCCGTTCAGCCAGGAGAGTTCGTACAGCGTCCAGATATCGGCGCCGTGAAACGGCAGATTATCGGCATGCAGGCCCAGCGGGTCGCGGTTTAAACTGCGCGGCACGCCCTGCAGCAGCGAGGCGTCATAGGTATCGCGGTAATCGGTTGATTTACCGAGCGTCAGGCCGGCCAGCGCCTGATGATTATCGTAAGAAGACATGTTTCACCATAGTAAAGCGGGTACACTATTGCTCCAGTGTATCCTGTCTAACGTGAAGAGAGAAACCGGTGGACCATCAGACAGCAGAAGCGCTACGCGCTTTTACCCAACGATATTGCGCCGTCTGGCAGCAGCAGCGCCACAGCCTGCCGCGCAGTGAAGAGCTTTACGGCGTCCCGTCGCCTTGCGTTGTCGACACCCAGGGCGAGGCCGTTTTCTGGCAGCCGCAGCCGTTTTCGCTGGCGCAAAATATCAGCGCGGTTGAACGCGCCCTCGACATTGTGGTACAACAGCCGCTTCATTCTTATTATACCACTCAGTTTGCCGGCGATATGTCCGGCCGGTTTGCCGGCGAAACCTTGACGCTGCTGCAGACCTGGAGTGAAGAGGATTTCCAGCGGGTGCAGGAAAATTTAATCGGGCACCTGGTGGTGCAGAAGCGGTTGAAGCTGTCGCCGACGCTGTTCATCGCCACCCTCGAGAGTGAACTGGATGTGATTTCCGTCTGTAATCTCAGCGGCGAGGTAGTCAAAGAGACCCTCGGCACCGCCAAACGCATTACGCTTTCTCCCTCACTTGCGGGTTTCCTCAACCACCTTGAGCCAGTTCTGTAATCCAGTCTGCCAGATCGTTTGTGAGAGATCTCTTACAAAACCTGTAAGAGATCGTCATCATTTAAGGTAAATTTAATCCATACTTTTTTATATAAGTTGTTGGTATTAAATCAGATCTTAATTTTTTCGTCCTTTTGAGTGGGGACTAATCTTAAGAGATTGTCTCAAGAAGGGTTGTAAGAAGGGGCAGAATCAGTGATCCTATGTCTGTCGACAGGACGTCGCGAAATGAAGCGAACATCAGGATGATGGCGCTTCTGCAGGACCCGCCAGGACGGCGTTGCAGGGACAGGCTTCAGGATGAAGCAAGGATAACGCAGGATCGCGTAATGGACACCTCCAGGATGGAGAACGAGAGCCGCTCAGGATGAACGGTGGATCAGGAAGATCGGGACAAACTTATGGATAAGTCATTTCGCATCGGGGTGGTGTGAAAGCAGGATGCACGTGTTTATGGATGAACATGGTCAGGAGACCTCAGGAAAAGTTTTCAAGGACGAGCAGGGAGCACCAATGTAGCGGGACTGCTGCAAAACGAACCGGGAGCACTGTTTATACAGTGCTCCCTTTTTTTATTTCTCCTGCGGATTTGCTATCCTGCGCCCGGTTTTTAACTCATCGAGGTTTCCCCATGACTCTTCACGATAGCGTGCGCGATCGCCTGCGCGCCATTGAAGCCCTGCTGCGCGAAACGGAGTACTGGCAGGAGACGGCGCCTGACAGCAGCGCCTTCGCCAGCGATAAGCCGTTTTGCCTGGATACCCTGGAGCCGCTGGAGTGGCTGCAGTGGGTCCTGATCCCGCGTATGCACCAGCTGCTGGAGAGCGGCCAGCCGCTGCCGCAAAATTTTGCCGTTGCGCCTTATTACGAAATGGCTCTGGATCAGGCCCACCCGGTCCGCGAATCCATGCTGGCGGAACTTCTGCTGTTAGACGCGCTGTTTGCCGGTGAGCAGGCCTGATGCTGGAGATTATCTACCAGGACGACTGGCTGGTGGCGGTCAACAAACCCTCGGGCTGGCTGGTGCATCGCAGCTGGCTCGATCGCGACGAGAAAGTGGTGGTGATGCAGACCGTGCGCGACCAGATCGGTCAGCACGTTTTTACCGCTCATCGTCTCGACCGGCCCACCTCCGGCGTGCTGCTGATGGGATTGTCGAGCGAGGCGGGCCGGCTGCTGGCGCAACAGTTCGAGCAGCACCAGATCCGGAAGCGCTACCATGCGATCGTCCGCGGCTGGCTGATGGAAGAGGCGCTGCTGGATTACCCGCTGGTGGAGGAGCTGGATAGAATCGCCGATAAGTTCGCCCGCGAAGATAAAGGGCCGCAGCCAGCGGTAACCCACTACCGCGGTCTGGCGACAGTGGAGATGCCAGTGGCGACTGGGCGCTATCCCACCTCGCGCTATGGGCTGGTGGAACTGGAGCCGAAAACCGGCCGCAAGCACCAGCTGCGCCGTCATCTGGCCCACCTCCGTCATCCGATCCTCGGCGACAGCAAGCACGGCGATCTGCGGCAAAACCGCAGCGCCGCGGAACATTTCGGCTGTCACCGCTTGATGCTGCACGCCAGCGAGCTGTCGTTAACCCATCCTTTTACCGGCGAGCCGCTGACCCTGCGCGCCGGTTTTGACGACGTCTGGATGCGCGCGCTGTCGCAGTTTGGCTGGCGCGGGCTTCTCCCGCTAAATGAAAGGGTTGAGTTTGCCGACGACAGCGGTCAGGATGAAGAGAATAAGGTCAATCCAGGGAGATAATAGCATGGCGGAAGTCGGAATTTTTGTCGGCACCATGTACGGCAACTCGCTGCTGGTCGCGGAAGAAGCGGAAGCGATCCTCAGCGGACTGGGACACAAGGCTACCGTGTATGAGGATCCGCAGGTCAACGACTGGGAATCCTACACGGGTAAGTATGTGCTGGTGGTCACCTCCACCACCGGGCAGGGCGATCTGCCGGACAGCATCGTCCCGCTGTATGAGGGCATCAAAGATATGTATCAGCCTCACCTGCGGTACGGCATTATCGCGCTCGGCGACAGCACCTATGCCAACTTTTGCGGCGGCGGCCTGAAGTTCGATCAGCTGCTGCAGGAGCAGGGCGCGAAGCGCATCGGCGAGATGCTGAAGATTGACGCCAGCGAAGACCCGGAGCCGGAGAGCGTCTCCAATCCGTGGGTTGAACAGTGGGCCACCCTGCTCGCATAAAAGCGCTGCCCTCTCCCTACGCAGAGGGCGCTCTTTCAATACGTCGCGGCCAGATACGCGGACGTCAAAATAGTAGCGCTTTCCAGGCGCCACGCCTTTAGGCAAACGCCACAATATCCTTAGCAATATCATGGCTTAAGCCAGCCAGTTTCACCGGGTCAAGTGAGGTATTTCACACTCCGGCCCTTTTTGCTGCGCTATGCGGCGCCAGCGGCGCTGGCTTTTCATTTCCGTGAACTTCCCCCCATTCTTTCAGGCATTCGCCACAAACCACCTGCAATAGCGGCGTAAAAGCTGTGTGGATGCACGGTGAGCCGCGGTGTGCCTCTTCATATACTGCTCCAGCCAGTGATAAATGCAGTGCCAGATATAACGACAACTATCAAAACACGACCACGTCATTCTGATTACCCTACAGGTTGTGCTGTTCAGAATGAACGTAGCTAAACGCTATGATTCAGGAGTACAACAATGAGTTCATTAAGTCAGGCGGCGACGGCGGCTGAAAAGCGCACCAACGCCCGCTACTGGATAGTGGTGATGCTGTTTATCGTCACCTCTTTTAACTATGGCGACCGGGCGACGCTGTCGATCGCCGGTTCGGAAATGGCCAGGGATATCGGCCTTGATCCGGTGGGGATGGGGTATGTGTTCTCCGCCTTCTCATGGGCTTATGTCATCGGCCAGATCCCGGGCGGCTGGCTGCTCGACCGCTTCGGCTCGAAGCGCGTCTATTTCTGGTCGATCTTCATCTGGTCGATGTTTACCCTGCTGCAGGGCTTCGTCGATATCTTCAGCGGCTTTGGCATTATCGTTGCGCTGTTTACCCTGCGCTTCCTCGTCGGCCTTGCCGAGTCGCCGTCATTCCCCGGCAACAGCCGGATCGTCGCCGCCTGGTTCCCGGCGCAGGAGAGGGGGACAGCGGTATCGATTTTTAACTCCGCCCAGTACTTTGCCACCGTTATTTTCGCGCCGATCATGGGCTGGCTGACGCATGAAGTGGGTTGGTCGCATGTGTTCTTCTTTATGGGCGGGCTGGGGATTGTGATCAGCTTTGTGTGGCTGAAAGTGATCCACGATCCGAACAACCACCCGGGCGTGAACCAGAAAGAGCTGGACTATATCGCCGAAGGCGGGGCGCTGATCAACATGGATCAGAAGAGCAGCGCGCAGAAAGTGCCGTTTAGCGTCAAAATGGGGCAGATCAAGCAACTGATCGGCTCGCGGATGATGATCGGCATCTATATCGGTCAGTACTGCATCAACGCCTTAACCTACTTCTTTATCACCTGGTTCCCGGTTTATCTGGTGCAGGCGCGCGGCATGTCGATCCTCAAAGCCGGCTTTGTCGCCTCGATTCCGGCGGTGTGCGGCTTTGTCGGCGGGGTGCTGGGCGGGGTGATCTCCGACTGGTTAATGCGCCGCACCGGCTCGCTGAACATTGCGCGCAAAACGCCGATTGTGCTGGGGATGCTGCTCTCCATGACCATGCTGATGTGTAACTATGTCAACGTGGAGTGGATGGTGATCGGCTTTATGGCAATGGCCTTCTTCGGCAAAGGGATCGGCGCCCTCGGCTGGGCGGTGATGGCGGATACCGCGCCGAAAGAGATTAGCGGTCTCTCCGGCGGTCTGTTCAATATGTTCGGCAATATCTCCGGCATCGTCACCCCGATCGCCATCGGCTATATCGTCGGCACCACCGGCTCGTTCAACGGCGCGCTGATCTACGTCGGTATCCATGCCCTGGTGGCGGTGCTGAGCTATCTGGTGCTGGTGGGCGATATCAAACGTATCGAACTGAAACCTGTAGCGGGACGTTAATCATGACTACTCAATCCAGCCCGATTATCACAGAGATGAAGGTCATTCCGGTGGCCGGGCACGACAGCATGCTGCTGAACATCGGCGGAGCGCATAACGCCTGGTTTACCCGCAATATCGTGGTGTTAACCGATAACGCCGGCCATACCGGCGTCGGCGAAGCGCCCGGCGGAGAGGTCATCTACCAGACGCTGCTGGCGGCGATCCCGCAGGTGGTGGGCCAGGAGGTCGCCCGACTCAATCGCGTGGTGCAGCAGGTGCACAAAGGCAATCAGGCGGCGGATTTCGACACCTTCGGCAAAGGGGCGTGGACCTTCGAACTGAAGGTTAACGCGGTGGCGGCGCTGGAAGCGGCGCTGCTGGACCTGCTCGGCCAGGTGCTTAATGTGCCGGTCTGCGAGCTGCTGGGCCCGGGTAAGCAGCGTGATGCCGTCACCGTGCTGGGCTACCTGTTCTATATCGGCGATCGGCAGAAAACCGACCTTGGCTATCTGGACCATACGCCGGGCGATCACGAATGGTACCGCCTGCGCCACCAGCAGGCGTTGAGCAGCGAGGCGGTAGTGCGTCTGGCGGAAGCCGCCCAGGATCGCTACGGTTTCAAAGACTTTAAGCTCAAAGGCGGCGTGCTGCCCGGCGAGCAGGAGATTGACACCGCGCGGGCGCTGAAAAAGCGTTTCCCGGATGCGCGCATCACCGTCGACCCTAACGGCGCCTGGCTGCTGGATGAGGCCATCGCGCTGTGTAAAGGGCTGCAGGATGTTCTGACCTACGCCGAAGATCCGTGCGGCGCCGAGCAGGGTTTCTCCGGCCGGGAGGTGATGGCCGAGTTCCGCCGCGCCACCGGGCTGCCGGTCGCCACCAATATGATAGCCACTAACTGGCGCGAAATGGGCCATGCGGTGATGCTCAACGCCGTCGATATCCCGCTGGCGGACCCGCACTTCTGGACGCTCTCCGGCGCGGTGCGGGTGGCGCAGCTGTGCGACGACTGGGGGCTCACCTGGGGCTGCCATTCCAACAACCACTTTGATATTTCCCTGGCGATGTTTACCCACGTCGGCGCAGCCGCGCCGGGCAACCCCACCGCCATCGATACCCACTGGATCTGGCAGGAGGGCGACGCGCGCCTGACCAAAAATCCGCTGCAGATTATTAACGGCAGCATTGCCGTGCCAGACGCGCCGGGACTCGGCGTGGAACTTGACTGGGAGCAGGTGCGCAGAGCCCATGAGGCCTATAAAGCGCTGCCGGGCGGCGCGCGCAACGACGCGGGCCCGATGCAGTACCTGATCCCCGGCTGGACATTCGACCGCAAACGTCCCGTTTTCGGCCGCCACTAATTAAAAAGGATGATGCTATGACGACTTTCTCTTCAACGCCCGTTGTCACCACCATGCAGGTGATCCCGGTTGCCGGCCATGACAGCATGCTGATGAACCTGAGCGGCGCGCACGCCCCGTACTTCACCCGCAATATCGTAATTATCAAAGATAACGCCGGCCATACCGGCGTCGGTGAAATCCCGGGCGGTGAAAAAATTCGCCAGACCCTGGAGGATGCCATTCCGCTGGTGGTGGGCAAAACGCTGGGCGAGTATAAAAACGTGCTGGGCGCGGTGCGCAATCAGTTTGCCGACCGCGACGCCGGGGGCCGCGGCCTGCAGACCTTTGACCTGCGCACCACCATTCACGTGGTGACCGGCATCGAAGCGGCACTGCTGGATCTGCTGGGCCAGCACCTTGGGGTCAACGTCGCCTCGCTGCTAGGCGATGGCCAGCAGCGCAGCGAAGTCGAAATGCTGGGCTATCTGTTCTTTGTCGGTAATCGCCATGCGACGCCGCTGGCCTATCAGAGCCAGCCGGATGAGCAGTGCGAGTGGTATCGCCTGCGCCATGAAGAGGCGATGACGCCGGATGCGGTGGTCCGCCTGGCGGAAGCGGCGTATGAAAAATATGGTTTCAACGACTTTAAGCTGAAGGGCGGCGTGCTGGCCGGTTTTGAAGAAGCCGAAGCGATCAGCGCCCTGGCGAAGCGCTTCCCGAATGCTCGCGTCACTCTCGACCCGAATGGCGCCTGGCTGCTTGAGGAGGCCATTCAGATTGGTAAACAGCTGAAGGGCGTGCTGGCCTATGCGGAAGATCCGTGCGGCGCCGAACAGGGCTTCTCCGGCCGCGAAGTGATGGCCGAGTTCCGCCGCGCGACGGGCCTGCCGACCGCCACCAATATGATCGCCACCGACTGGCGGCAGATGGGCCATACGCTGTCGCTACAATCGGTGGATATCCCGCTGGCGGACCCGCACTTCTGGACCATGCAGGGGTCGGTGCGCGTAGCGCAGATGTGCCATGAGTTCGGTCTGACCTGGGGTTCGCACTCTAATAATCACTTCGACGTGTCGCTGGCGATGTTCACCCACGTCGCGGCAGCGGCGCCGGGCAAGATCACCGCTATCGATACCCACTGGATCTGGCAGGAGGGCAACCAGCGTCTGACCAAACAACCTTTTGAAATCAAAGGCGGCATGGTGCAGGTACCGAGTACCCCGGGCCTGGGGGTTGAGCTGGATATGGACCGCGTGATGCAGGCAAATGAGCTATATAAGAAACATGGTCTTGGCGCCCGCGACGATGCGATGGCGATGCAGTATCTGATCCCGGGCTGGACCTTTGACAACAAGCGTCCATGCATGGTGCGCTAAAAGTCCGCCGGCCTCTGCGGGGGCCGGCATTGCGCGACAGCGCCAGGGGTTGGCTCAGAGTAAGGACAGCAGATGAAAATAGTGATCGCACCGGATTCCTGGAAGGAGAGCCTGAGCGCGCTGGAAGTGGCCAGTGCGATAGAGCAAGGCTTTCGCGAGATTTATCCTGACGCCGAGTACGTCAAGCTGCCGGTTGCCGATGGTGGGGAAGGGACGGTGGAAGCCATGGTGGCGGCGACCGGCGGGCTTCTGGTTCCGCTGACGGTCACCGGGCCGCTGGGCGAGCCGGTTGAGGCATTTTACGGGCTGTCCGGCGATCGCCAGTGCGCCTTTATCGAAATGGCGGCAGCCAGCGGCCTGGAGAGCGTCCCGCCGGCGCAGCGTAACCCGCTGCTGACCACTTCCTGGGGTACCGGGGAGCTTATCCGCCATGCGCTGGACGCCGGGGTAAGACAGATCATTATTGGTATTGGCGGCAGTGCGACCAATGACGGCGGCGCCGGGATGGCGCAGGCGCTGGGGGCGAAACTGCTGACCGCCGAGGGCCAGCAAATTGCCTCCGGGGGCGGCGCGCTGGAGACGCTGGCGCGAATCGATCTCAGCGAACTCGATTCGCGGCTGGCAGATTGCCGGATTGACGTTGCCTGCGACGTCACCAACCCGTTGACCGGCCCGCAGGGCGCCAGCGCGGTGTTCGGCCCGCAAAAAGGGGCGACGGCGCAGATGATCGACCGGCTCGACAGCGGCCTGCGGCACTATGCCCGGATTATCGCCCGCGATTTAGATATCGACGTGCTGAGCCTTGAGGGCGGCGGCGCGGCGGGCGGCATGGGTGCGGCGCTGTATGCGTTCTGTGGTGCTCAGTTGCGTCCGGGCATTGAGATTGTCACCGATGCGCTACAGCTGGCTGAGCGGGTGGCGGATGCCGATTTAGTGATCACCGGCGAAGGGCGTATCGATAGCCAGACGATCCACGGCAAAGTGCCGGTGGGGGTGGCGAGAGTGGCGAAGCGTTTTAACGTCCCGGTGATCGGGATTGCCGGCAGTCTTACCGCCGATGTTGGCGTCGTGCATCAGCACGGGCTGGATGCGGTATTCAGCGTGTTGTATACCATCTGTACCCTTGATGAAGCGTTGGCCAATGCCGCCGCCAACCTGCGAATGACGGCGCGTAACGTAGCCGCGGTTTTGCAGATGGGCGACAGGCGGTAACCCGGCTGGCGCAGTGGTATTTGTAGCCCGGATAAGGTGCGTAGCACCGCGATCCGGGAACCATCCCCGGTGGCGCTTACGCTTACCGGGGCTACCAACCGAATACCGGACCGTAGGGCGTAGGCCGGATGAGGCGCGTAGCGCCGCTATCCGGGGTTTACACCCCCATCCGGCACGCTTCGCGGGCCACATTATCCATCTCATCTAACAGCTCAAGCAGCTCCGGCTCCAGATCCTCGGCGGCGGTGCCTGCCCGCAGCTGACTTTCCAGGGTATGGCACAGCTTTTTCAGCCGCGGCACGCCGCTATAGCTGCAGCTGCCGTGCAGTTTATGGATCAGATCCACGAGCCCTTCCGGCTGCTCGCCCACCAGCTGCTCCTCAACTTTGTTACGCACCTCCGGCATAAAGGCGATCAGCATTTGCAGCATCTCCCGCGCCAGGTCCGGCTTCATGGCCGCCTGGCGCAGCGCCAGCTGCCAGTCGAGCGTTTGATTATGATCGACGATCGGCTCTGCGGGCGGTAGCGACACCGGAACGACGCTGTGCAGGCCGGGCTGATAGCGCAGCAGCAGTGCGTGCAGTTTCTCTTCTTCGATTGGCTTCGCCAGATAGTCGTTCATGCCGGCGCTTAGTAATTTCTCACGCTGGCCCTCCAGGGCGTGCGCGGTGACCGCAATAACCGGGGTTTGCTGATGATGGGACAGGTGATGGATAAGCTCACAGGCGCGGATGCCGTCCATATCCGGCATCTGAATATCCATCAGGATCAGATCCATCTGCAGCTGCTTGGCCTTGTCCACCGCCTGCTGGCCGCTGTCGCAGAGGATCACCTGCTGCACAAGATCATCCAGCAGGGCGCCAATCAGCTTCAGGTTAGCCGGGTTGTCGTCGACGGCCATTACCGTCATTGGCAACTTATGACTGTCGATCTGCATCAGCGGCGCGGAGGCAAGCGCGTGGCTGGTAGCCACCAGCGCCGGTAGCAGACGGGTGGTGGTGAGCGGCTTTAACAGGCAGGCGGCAACGCCGTCGCGCTTCAGGGCTTCGGCGCTGACCTGGGCATGGCACGGCAGGGCCAGCAGTACGTTATCGGACATCGCGCAGGCTTTGGCTAATTTTTCCCGATGCGGCGACAAATCGCGCATTGAAACCGGGATACCGACCAGCAGAATGTCATACTGCGCTTCCGCCAGCGAGGAGAAGGTAGGGCTGTAGATAACCTCCAGCGGCGTAGCGGCCAGCATCTCCAGGGTACACTGCGCCGCCGTCGCGTTGGCTTCCACATAGGCCAGACGTTTGCCGACAAGCCCGTCGGTGTTCAGGGTATCCGGAATGGCGTTCGGGTTGAGATCGAGGCTGATATGGAACCAGAAGGTGGAGCCGCGGTTCGGCTGGCTGTGGAACGAAATATCCCCGCCCATCTCTTTGACCAGACGCTGAGTGATCACCAGCCCGAGCCCGGTGCCGCCGTGGCGGCGTGAAATACTGGCATCGGCCTGACGGAAGGCCTGGAATAGCCGGGACTGGTCGCGCTCGGGGATGCCGATGCCGGTATCGTGGATCTGAATTTCGATCTGTACCCGGGAATTACTGATGGCCCGCTGCTCCACCAGTACGTCGATATTGCCGTGCTCGGTAAATTTGATGGCGTTGCCCACGAGGTTGGTCACAATCTGCTGCAGACGCAGCGGGTCGCCGATAACGTTGTCCGGTACATTGTTCTTAATATTCAGCGTCAGCTCCAGCCCTTTATCGTGCGCGGAATGCGCCAGCAGGGTGACCACTTCATCAAGCGAAGTGCGCAGCAGGAACGGAATACTCTCCAGGATCAGCTTCCCGGCTTCCAGCTTGGAAAAGTCGAGCACGTCATTGATGATCGCCAGCAGATTGTTGGCCGAACGTTCGATGGTGGTCAGGTGGTCGCGCTGCGTAGCGTTGAGATCGGTTTTCAGCGTCAGGCGGGTAAAGCCGATCACCCCATTGAGCGGGGTGCGCAGCTCGTGAGACATATTGGCCAGGAACTCAGACTTAATGCGCGCCGCCTCCTGGGCGCGCTTTTTCGCCAGGTCCAGCTCGACGTTCTGGATCTCCATCTGCTCAAGCGTTTCCCGTAGATCGGAGGTCGCCTGGTCGACGTTGTGTTGCATCTCTTCGTGGTATGCCGCCAGCGACATGGCCATCGAGTTAATGCCATTTTTCAGCATATCCAGTTCGCCGAGCATAAAGCCTTCGACCCGGCTGTCCAGCTGTCCGCGGCGGATGCGGTCGACAGTGTTAACCATATTGCGGATTGGCCCAGTGACGTCGCGCATCAGTCTCCAGCCGAAGATTAACGCGATGCCGATACAGAACAGCATCATTACGCTGGAGATAAAAATCTCTTTGTACTGCTGGAGGCGAACCGATTTTATATCCAGCTCCAGGGCGACGTAGCCCAGCATATTGCCCGGCATTTTAGCGTCAGATTCGGGTGATTCATCCGGAGAATAGCTTTCCGAGACAATAGGCGTGCGCAGGATCATCATGTCGCCATCGCGGATGACGCTGAGGTGACGGGGGAATGCCTCGCCTTTCGGGATCTGCAGTTCGCTGGGATTGAGCTGGTAATTGGAGGTGACAAATAAGCGGTTATGCGAATCGTACACCGAGATGGCCCGCACGATCTCCGAGTGGCGACGATGCAGAACGCTGATCAGCTGGCCGATGGATTCGCGGTTTTGCAAGTTCATGCCATATTCGCTGGAGACCGCCAGCGGTTCGATAATACTGGCGCCAGCGTCCTCCAGCTGGCGTTGCAGGTCGTTATAACGATGAGCGACAAAGAAAATACTGAGCAACAGTCCTATCAGGACGGTTGGCGCCAGAATCAGAATCATCATGCGAGCACGCAGGCTGTAGTTGGTCATGCGGTTCCATTATGGGAGAATATAGACATCATCGTTCTGTGCAGCGTCGCTGCGCCTCGCGGCGCTGCCGCTCTGAACGAGCTCGTTTTATTTGATTGAGACAACTCTCTACGATGGCGCAATTCTACTCTGCAAAACGGCGTGTGACGACGCGCCAGATCATAACCGTTACAGTCAACGACCTCGATCCCTTTGGTCAGGGTGTTGCCCGCCACCAGGGGAAGGCGCTGTTCGTGAGCGGCGTGCTGCCCCACGAGGAGGCCGAGGTGGCGCTGGTGGAAGATAAAAAACAGTACGCCCGCGCCGAGGTGAAACGCCGACTGACCGACAGCCCGCAGCGCCAGGCGCCGCGCTGCCCCCATTTTGGCGTCTGCGGCGGATGCCAACAACAACATGCCAGCGTTCCGCTTCAGCAGCAAAGTAAACGCGCCGCGCTGGGGCGACTGATGAAGCGCGAGGTAGATGACGTCATCGCCGGCGCGCCGTGGGGCTACCGCCGTCGCGCACGCTTGAGCTTGAATTATCAGCCGAAGACCCAACAATTGCAGATGGGTTTTCGCCAGGCCAACGCCAAAGCGATCGTCGATGTGGTGCAGTGCCCTGTTTTGGTGCCCCAACTTGAGGCATTGCTGCCCGCTGTGCGCGAGTGCTTAAGCGCGCTGAGCGCATTACGCCATCTCGGCCACGTCGAGCTGGTGCAGGCGGACAACGGTCCGCTGATGGTGCTGCGCCATACCGCAGCCCTGCCGGCGACAGACAGGGAAAAACTGGAACGCTTTTCGCAAACTCACGGTCTTTCCCTGTACCTCGCGCCACAAAGCGAGATACTGGAGCATATTCATGGCGAAGCGCCATGGTATACCTCAGACGGACTACGCTTAGTGTTCAGCCCGCGGGATTTTATCCAGGTCAACGACGGCGTAAATCAGCAGATGGTGCGTACCGCACTGGAGTGGCTGGATCTGCGGCCAGAGGACCGGGTGCTGGATCTGTTCTGCGGGATGGGCAACTTTACCCTGCCGCTGGCGACACGCGCCGCCCATGTGGTGGGCGTGGAAGGGGTGCCGGCGCTGGTGGAGAAGGGGCGGGAAAACGCCGCCCGCAATGGTTTATCAAATGTCACTTTCTTCCATGAAAATCTGGAAGAAGACGTCACCCGTCAGGCCTGGGCGAAGCACGGCTTTGATAAAGTGCTGCTGGACCCGGCCCGCGCCGGCGCGCCGGGCGTGATGCCGCATATAATAAAACTGGCACCGCGGCGGGTGGTGTATGTTTCCTGCAACCCGGCGACGCTGGCGCGAGACAGCGAAACCCTGTTGCAGGCTGGATATCAGATTCAACGCCTGGCGATGCTGGATATGTTCCCGCATACCGGCCATCTGGAATCAATGGTGTTGTTTGAGCGCAGGCTTACATAAGGTCATTCACAACGTCGCAGAAGAGCCACCCTGGCCATGAATGCTGACGCGACCTGCAGGATGACATGTAGAAAGTTGAGGCTTGCCGACTTCGGCAGGCCGGTCCCTTAAGGAGAGGACAATGGTTGCGGTAAGAAGTGCACATCTTAATAAAGCTGGTGAATTTGACCCGAAGAAATGGATCGCGAGTCTGGGAATTTCCAGCCAGCAGTCGTGTGAGCGCTTAGCCGAAACCTGGGATTATTGTCGCGAAAAAACGCAAGGACACCCGCAGGCGGACCTGCTGCTGTGGCGGGGCGTCGAAATGGTGGAGATCCTCTCCACCCTAAGTATGGACATCGATACGCTGCGCGCGGCGCTGCTGTTCCCGCTGGCCGACGGCGAAGTTGTCAGCGAAGAGGTGATGCAGGAGAGCGTAGGTAAATCGGTCGTGACCCTGATTCACGGGGTACGGGACATGGCCGCTATCCGCCAGCTGAAGGCTACCCATACCGACTCGGTCTCTTCCGAGCAGGTGGATAACATTCGCCGTATGCTGCTGGCGATGGTTGACGATTTCCGCTGCGTGGTCATCAAACTTGCTGAGCGTATCGCGTATCTGCGCGAGGTCAAGGACGCGCCGGAAGATGAGCGCGTTCTTGCGGCGAAAGAGTGCACCAATATCTATGCTCCCCTGGCGAACCGCTTAGGTATCGGCCAGCTGAAGTGGGAGCTGGAAGATTACTGCTTCCGCTATCTGCACCCGGCGGAATACAAGCGCATTGCCAAACTGCTCCACGAGCGCCGTATCGACCGCGAGCATTACATCGAAGAGTTTGTCGGCCACCTGCGCTCAGAGATGAAAGCCGAAGGCGTCAAGGCCGAGGTCTATGGCCGGCCGAAGCATATCTACAGTATCTGGCGCAAAATGCAGAAAAAACACCTCGCTTTCGACGAGCTGTTTGACGTTCGCGCGGTGCGTATTGTGGCTGAGCGTTTGCAGGATTGCTATGCCGCGCTGGGGATCGTCCATACTCACTACCGCCATCTGCCGGATGAATTCGACGACTACGTGGCCAACCCGAAACCCAACGGTTACCAGTCTATCCATACCGTGGTGCTGGGGCCGAGCGGCAAGACGGTGGAGATTCAGATCCGCACCCGGCAGATGCATGAAGACGCCGAGCTGGGCGTGGCCGCGCACTGGAAGTACAAAGAGGGCGCGGGAGCCGGCACCAGCGGCGGCCGCGGCTATGAAGACCGTATCGCCTGGCTGCGTAAGCTGATTGCCTGGCAGGAAGAGATGGCCGACTCCGGCGAGATGCTCGACGAAGTGCGCAGCCAGGTCTTCGACGACCGGGTGTATGTCTTTACGCCGAAAGGCGACGTGGTGGACCTGCCTGCGGGGTCGACGCCGCTGGACTTTGCCTATCATATTCACAGCGATGTCGGCCATCGCTGCATCGGCGCCAAAATTGGCGGCCGCATCGTGCCATTCACCTACCAGCTGCAGATGGGCGATCAGATCGAAATTATTACCCAGAAGCAGCCGAACCCGAGCCGTGACTGGCTGAACCCTAACCTCGGCTATGTGACCACCAGCCGCGGACGCTCGAAGATCCACGCCTGGTTCCGTAAGCAGGATCGCGACAAGAACATTCTCGCCGGTCGGCAGATCCTCGACGACGAGCTGGAGCATTTGGGCATCAGCCTGAAGGATGCGGAAAAGCACCTGCTGCCGCGCTATAACTTCAACGAGCTCGATGAACTGCTGGCCGCCATCGGCGGTGGCGATATCCGTCTCAACCAGATGGTCAACTTCCTGCAGGCGCAGTTCAATAAACCTAGCGCCGCCGAGCAGGATGCGGCCGCGCTGAAGCAACTGCAGCAGAAAACCTACACGCCGCAAAATCGCACCAAGGACAATGGCCGGGTAGTGGTGGAAGGGGTAGGCAACCTGATGCACCATATTGCCCGCTGCTGCCAGCCAATCCCGGGCGACGAGATCGTCGGCTTTATCACCCAGGGGCGCGGGATCTCCGTGCATCGCGCGGACTGCGATCAGCTGGCTGAACTGCAGTCGCATGCTCCGGAGCGCATCGTCGATGCGGTATGGGGCGAAAGCTACTCGGCGGGCTACTCGCTGGTGGTCAGGGTGGAGGCGAACGATCGCAGCGGTTTACTGCGCGATATCACTACCATCCTCGCCAATGAGAAGGTGAACGTGCTGGGCGTCGCCAGCCGCAGCGATACCCGTCAGCAGCTGGCAACCATCGATATGACCATCGAGATTTACAACCTGCAGGTGCTGGGCCGGGTGCTCGGTAAGCTCAACCAGGTGCCGGATGTGATCGACGCGCGCCGTCTGCACGGCGGTTAATTCGTCTGTAGGCCGGATAAGGCGAAGCCGCCATCCGGCAATTTCGCAACGTCGGATAAGGTCTAAACGCCTTATCCGGCCGACTATTTTTTAAATTTCCAGGATTGTCACATGACTCAAATTGACCGCTTGCTCGGCATCATGCGCCGCCTGCGCGACCCGGAAAACGGCTGCCCATGGGATAAAGAGCAGACCTTTGCCACTATCGCCCCTTACACCCTTGAGGAGACCTACGAGGTCCTCGATGCTATCCAGCGGGAAGATTTTGACGATCTGCGCGGTGAGCTGGGCGATCTGCTGTTCCAGGTGGTGTTCTATGCGCAAATGGCGCAGGAAGAGGGACGCTTTAACTTTGACGATATCTGCGCCGCCATCAGCGACAAGCTGGAGCGTCGCCACCCGCATATCTTCGGCGAGGCATCGGCGGGCAATAGCACGGAAGTCCTGGCTCGCTGGGAGCAAATCAAAAGCGCGGAGCGGGCGGAAAAAGCCCAGCATTCGGCACTGGACGATATTCCCCATAGCCTGCCGGCGCTAATGCGCGCGCATAAAATCCAGCGCCGCTGCTCGGCAGTGGGTTTCGACTGGACCTCGCTGGGCCCGGTGCTCGACAAAGTGCATGAAGAAATTGATGAAGTGATGCATGAAGCGCAGCAGGCGGTGGTGGATGAAGCAAAACTGGAAGAGGAAGTGGGCGATCTGCTGTTTGCCACGGTGAATTTATCCCGTCATTTGGGCGTCAAAGCCGAGGTGGCGCTGCAGAAAGCAAACCTCAAGTTTGAGCGTCGTTTCCGCGAGGTCGAGCGTATTGTCGCCGCCCGAGGCCTGGAAATGACCGGCGTCGACCTCGATACCATGGAAGAAGTGTGGCAGGAAGTAAAACGCCAGGAAACTGATCTCTAACGGATTTTCGTGATCAAGCGCGATTTGTGTGATTTTATAAATGACAAGCGCTTGATTTACGTCAAAAACATTTCGCCAAAAGCGTCTATTTTCTCTTTCCGTTATGTCGTTGAAACACCATGTAGCCTGCCTCTTCGAGTTGTTCGAGTCGCAACACAGGTGCAACTTGAAGAACGAAGGGGAGGGGAAGAATGAAAGTTTGTGGCGTCACGCATGTTCGGGTATACTACTTTCCCGTCCTGGTTATTCCATCGTTTTACCCTAACTTCTCAGGTTCAGCATGACAACGAACTATATTTTTGTGACCGGCGGGGTCGTATCCTCTCTGGGTAAAGGCATTGCCGCAGCCTCCCTGGCAGCCATTCTTGAAGCCCGTGGTCTCAACGTGACCATCATGAAACTGGATCCGTATATCAACGTCGATCCGGGCACCATCAGCCCAATCCAGCATGGGGAAGTGTTCGTTACTGAAGACGGCGCAGAAACCGATCTGGACCTGGGCCACTATGAGCGTTTTATCCGCACCAAGATGACGCGCCGCAATAACTTCACCACCGGCCGTATCTACTCCGACGTGCTGCGCAAAGAGCGCCGTGGCGACTACCTGGGCGCGACCGTTCAGGTTATCCCGCACATCACCAACGCTATCAAAGAGCGCGTACTGGCGGGCGGCGAAGGCCATGACGTCGTGCTGGTGGAAATCGGCGGTACCGTAGGCGATATCGAATCCCTGCCGTTCCTCGAAGCGATTCGTCAGATGGCGGTAGAGATCGGCCGCGAGCATACCCTGTTCATGCACCTGACTCTGGTGCCGTACATGGCCGCCGCGGGCGAAGTCAAAACCAAGCCGACCCAGCACTCCGTGAAAGAGCTGCTCTCCATCGGTATTCAGCCTGATATTCTGATCTGCCGCTCCGATCGCGCGGTTCCGGCCAACGAACGAGCCAAAATTGCTTTGTTCTGTAACGTTCCGGAAAAGGCTGTGATTTCTCTGAAAGATGTCGATTCCATTTATAAAATTCCGGGCCTGTTGAAATCTCAGGGGCTGGACGATTATATTTGTAAACGATTCAGCTTAACTTGTCCGGAAGCAAACCTGGCCGAATGGGAACAGGTAATCTATGAAGAAGCTAATCCGGCAGGCGAAGTCACCATCGGTATGGTCGGTAAGTACATTGAACTGCCGGATGCCTACAAGTCGGTGATTGAAGCGCTGAAACACGGAGGTCTGAAAAATCGCGTTACCGTCAACATCAAGCTGATCGATTCGCAGGATGTGGAAACGCGCGGCGTCGAAATCCTCAAGGATTTAGACGCTATCCTGATCCCGGGCGGCTTCGGCTACCGCGGCGTTGAAGGCAAGATCGCCACCGCGCGCTATGCGCGTGAAAATAATATTCCTTATCTGGGCATCTGCCTGGGTATGCAGGTTGCGCTGATTGAGTTCGCGCGTAACGTAGCGGGTATGGAAAACGCCAACTCGACGGAATTTGTGCCAGACTGTAAATACCCGGTCGTGGCCCTGATTACCGAATGGCGTGACGAAGATGGCAACGTTGAAGTCCGCTCTGAGAAGAGCGATCTGGGCGGCACCATGCGCCTGGGCGCGCAGCAGTGCCAGCTGAGTGATGATTCTCTGGTACGCCAGCTTTACGGCGAGCCGACCATCACCGAGCGTCATCGTCACCGCTACGAAGTCAACAACATGTTGTTGAAACCGATTGAAGCTGCCGGTCTGCGCGTTGCGGGCCGTTCCGGGGATGATCAGTTGGTCGAGATCATCGAAGTGCCGAACCATCCGTGGTTTGTGGCCTGCCAGTTCCACCCGGAGTTTACTTCGACGCCGCGTGATGGACACCCGCTGTTTGCCGGCTTTGTGAAAGCCGCGAGCGAGTACCAGAAACGCCAGGCGAAGTAAAAAGAGTTTGAACGGCAATGCACCCATCCGGGTGCATTGTTTGTCTGGAGTTTTAGTTTAACTTGTACTGAGGAAAACCTAATGTCCAAAATCGTTAAAGTCATCGGTCGTGAAATCATCGACTCCCGTGGTAACCCGACTGTTGAAGCCGAAGTACATCTGGAGGGTGGTTTCGTCGGTATGGCAGCTGCTCCGTCAGGTGCTTCTACTGGTTCCCGCGAAGCGCTGGAACTGCGCGATGGCGACAAATCCCGTTTCCTGGGTAAAGGCGTAACCAAAGCTGTTGCTGCGGTAAACGGCCCGATCGCTCAGGCAATCCTGGGCAAAGATGCTAAAGATCAGGCTGGCATCGACAAGATCATGATCGACCTGGACGGTACTGAAAACAAATCTAACTTCGGTGCGAACGCTATCCTTGCCGTTTCTCTGGCGAACGCCAAAGCAGCTGCTGCGTCCAAAGGCCTGCCGCTGTACGCGCACATCGCTGAACTGAACGGCACTCCGGGCAAATACTCCATGCCGGTTCCGATGATGAACATCATCAACGGCGGTGAGCACGCTGACAACAACGTCGACATCCAGGAATTCATGATTCAGCCGGTTGGCGCGCCGACCCTGAAAGAAGCAGTACGCATGGGTTCTGAAGTGTTCCATCACCTGGCGAAAGTGCTGAAGTCCAAAGGCATGAACACTGCCGTTGGTGACGAAGGCGGCTACGCGCCGAACCTGGGTTCCAACGCCGAAGCGCTGGCTGTTATCGCTGAAGCGGTTAAAGCTGCAGGCTACGAGCTGGGCAAAGACATCACCCTGGCGATGGACTGCGCGGCGTCTGAATTCTACAAAGACGGTAAATACGTTCTGGCTGGCGAAGGCAACAAAGCGTTCACCTCTGAAGAGTTCACTCACTTCCTGGAAGAGCTGACCAAACAGTACCCGATCGTCTCCATCGAAGATGGTCTGGACGAATCTGACTGGGAAGGTTTCGCTTACCAGACTAAAGTACTGGGCGACAAAATCCAGCTGGTTGGTGACGACCTGTTCGTAACCAACACCAAGATCCTGAAAGAAGGCATCGAAAAAGGCATCGCTAACTCCATCCTGATCAAGTTCAACCAGATCGGTTCTCTGACCGAAACTCTGGCTGCTATCAAGATGGCGAAAGACGCTGGCTACACCGCTGTTATCTCTCACCGTTCTGGCGAAACTGAAGACGCTACCATTGCCGACCTGGCTGTTGGTACCGCTGCAGGCCAGATCAAAACTGGTTCTATGAGCCGTTCTGACCGCGTTGCTAAATACAACCAGCTGATTCGTATCGAAGAAGCGCTGGGTGAGCAAGCGCCGTTCAACGGTCGTAAAGAGATCAAAGGCCAGGCTTAATCCTGTCCTTGTGAAATAATCATGCCAGCCTTCGGGCTGGCATTTTTTTTTACGCCTGCGGCCATTATTTAAAGTCGACGGCCATTTGCTGAGGGATCGACAACCCACGGGTGGTTTCCACGCAGCGGTCGATGTAATCGGTAAAGCGCGGCGGTTTTGGCATCCCCATGCTCAGCAGTTTGTCGTTACTAAAGCGCACGTTCAGTGTGGCGAATGCGCCGTATAAGCGCATGGCTTTCAGCATCAGCCGCTCATTGCATGGCCCAAATATCCCTTTCAGTTCACGACGCATTTTGACCAGCGTTTCATAGCTCACCTGGGCGTACTTATCCCCCACCGGCGCCTGCTCCAGGGCCTGAGCCATCGCCCGGTCGATTTCGGCAAACTTCACGCTGTTCTCTTCGCCAGCAGAGATATGCACCACCTCGCCGTGAGCCAGAGGCTGGTTAAGCAGCATTAGCAGGGCGTCGGCGCAGTAGTCCACCGGGATAACGTCAATTCGGTCCTCCATGGAGCACATGAATTTCTGCAGCATCAGCCCCATGCTGAACACCCAGAAAATACTGCTGGAAGGCCGGCAGCCGTGATGGGTATGACCCACCACGATAGAGGGGCGGGCAATTACCAGCGGTAGCGTAGGGCACTGCTGCTGCATTAGCTGCTCGATGGTCGACTTCGAGTGGGTATATTCCACCAGGTGCTCAGCGCGTTCCCGAAACTCCGGGCTTTCGGCGACCAGTGAATCCGGTTCAGGCGAACATGACATCGCCGTACCGACGTGCAGAAAGCGCTGCAGACCCGTCACCTGCGCCATACGTTGCGCCAGGCGCAGCGTGCCCTCAACGTTAACCTTCCAGATAAGCGGGTTGCTGCCAAATGAGGCGACAGCGGCGCAGTTGAGGATGTGCGTGACCTGATCGAGGCGCGGATCGTTAAGAAAATGCTCCGGAGAGGCGAGATCGCCCAGCAGGATATGCTGCTGGCGCAACATCGCCAGCTTCTCCTCGGCGATGTTGAACTTACGCATGTTCTCTTTAACCCGTTCGAGGCCAGCCTCGGGGCTATCAGCACGTACCAGCAGCAGCAGATCTAACCGGGTTTCCTGATGGAGTATTTTCTCTAACGCGGCACCGCCCAGAAACCCCGTAACGCCGGTAATTAATAATGTGGTCATAAACGCTATCTCATTATGGTTGGTCTGCGGGATTCTAGGCGGGCAAAAGTAAACGACAATTAAATAAAAAAGGGGCCCGATCAGGGCTTTATTAAGACCAGTTTAAGGTTATTATTACCGGGGGATAGAATTGGACTCGCAGATCGGCCAGATAATTCACTCTTTCATGTATCAGTTTGTACATTGCTGTATTTTAAGGTTTTTTATTTTGGTTCTTGGACCTTTTATTTTATCCTGAATGACAGGAATAACATTTTCTGTTACATATTTCCCCCCGCGCGTCAGAATGCTATTTATTTTAATTCTTACCATGCTAATAAACTAAGCCAAAAGAAAAGATTGCTTTTTTAATCAATAATATTATTCCCGACACGGATATTGACGGAGGGGTAAAAAAGCGATCGCAGCGCAGGACAAGACCTGGGCAGCGAAATCTGCGATAATGAACGTTTATCACCCTAAACAGAGATGACTATGCAGTACCCGATTAACGAGATGTTCCAGACCCTGCAAGGCGAGGGTTACTTCACCGGCGTGCCTGCCATCTTTATTCGTCTGCAGGGATGCCCGGTAGGATGCGCGTGGTGTGACACCAAGCATACCTGGGACAAGCTGGCCGATCGGGAAGTGTCGTTGTTCAGCATCCTGGCGAAAACCAAAGAGAGCGACAAGTGGGGCCCGGCAAGCAGCGAGGATCTGCTGGCGATTATTGGGCGGCAGGGGTGGACAGCCCGCCACGTGGTTATTACCGGCGGTGAGCCCTGCATTCATGATTTAACGCCGTTAACCTCGCTTCTGGAACAAAACGGCTTTAGCTGTCAGATTGAAACCAGCGGCACCCATGAAGTACGCTGCAGCCCCAATACCTGGGTGACGGTTTCCCCGAAGGTCAACATGCGCGGTGGCTATGACGTGCTGTCTCAGGCCCTGCAGCGGGCGGATGAGATCAAGCATCCGGTAGGGCGCGTCCGCGACATAGAAGCGCTGGACGAACTGCTGGAAACGCTGAGCGATGACAAACCGCGGATCATCGCCCTGCAGCCGATCAGTCAGAAAGAAGATGCGACGCGCCTGTGTATCGACACCTGCATCGCCCGCAACTGGCGCCTGTCTATGCAGACGCACAAGTATCTGAATATTGCCTGATAAAAAAGCCCGGCAGCGTACTGACCGGGCTTTTTTTTCGCTTACTCGCCGCGATAGACGCAGCCGGCGGTGCAGGTCTCTTTGACCATCACGGCGCTGAGCAGCGGCACCCGCGGTTTCATCTCATCCCAGATCCATTTGGCCAGCACTTCGCTGGTGGGGTTTTCCAGACCAGGAATATCGTTCAGATAATAGTGGTCGAGGCGATCGTATGTCGGCTTAAAGGCGGCCTTCAGCTCGGCAAAATCCATGATCCACCCGGTATGGGGATCGACTTCACCGGTGATCTCCAGACGCACCATAAAGGAGTGGCCATGCAGGCGACCGCATTTGTGTCCTTCCGGGACGTGCGGCAGGTGGTGGGCGGCTTCGAAGGTGAAATCTTTAAACAGCGTGGTGGACATCATTGACTCTCAACAGGACGAAAAAAACCGCCGTAGGGTACCGGAAAGTACATTTTTTCGCATTAACTAAAACGGCCGTGAACAGAAAATGGACATGTTTATCTGCTTTATTTGATTTAATCTCTTATATTTCAATTGCTTATTTAATCGATTTTGTTGTTAATAACTACAACTAAAACAGGTTAGTCCATTTGGTTATTTATTATTTCCATCCCTTATTTAATTGTTACTATGCCCGCCGTTAACCTTCTATTCTCTTCTGTTTTTGTCGCGCTGACAGGGTGCGAATAACAGCTTTGCTTACTGGAACAAACGACGCATGACGACACAGGCCCCACCTTCCAACTTGCTGCCGCTCAACCCGGAGCAACTGGCGCGCCTTCAGGCGGCCACCACTGACTTCACGCCCACTCAGCTCGCCTGGGTATCTGGCTATTTCTGGGGCGTGCTGAATCAGCAGTCCGGCGCGGCGGTAGCCGCCCCCGCCCCGGCCGCCGAGGTACCGACGATCACGCTGATTTCCGCCTCGCAAACCGGCAACGCCCGCCGCGTCGCCGAAGCGCTGCGTGACGATCTGCTGGCGGCGAAGCTGAACGTGAAGCTGGTGAATGCAGGCGATTATAAATTCAAACAAATTGCTGCGGAAAAACTGCTGGTGGTAGTGACGTCCACCCAGGGGGAAGGAGAGCCGCCGGAAGAAGCGGTCGCATTGCATAAGTTCCTGTTCTCTAAGAAAGCGCCGAAGCTGGACGGGACCGCGTTCGCCGTCTTTGGTCTCGGCGATACCTCTTATGAATTTTTCTGTCAGTCCGGCAAAGATTTCGACAACAAGCTGGCCGAGCTCGGCGCGGAACGTCTGCTCGATCGCGTTGATGCCGACGTTGAATATCAGGCCGCGGCCGCTGAATGGCGCGCGCGCGTGGTTGAGGCGCTGAAGGCTCGTGCGCCGGTCGCTGCGCCCGCTCAGCTGGCCACCAGCGGCGCGGTGAACGATATTCACACCAGCCCATATACCAAAGAAGCGCCCCTGACGGCGACCCTGTCGGTCAATCAGAAAATCACCGGCCGCAATTCAGAAAAAGATGTGCGCCATATCGAAATAGACCTCGGTGATTCCGGTCTGCGCTATCAGCCGGGCGACGCCCTGGGCGTCTGGTACCAGAACGATCCTCAGCTGGTGAAAGAGCTGGTGGAGCTGCTGTGGCTGAAAGGCGACGAGCCGGTGACCGTTGAGGGTAAAACTCTGCCGCTGTCGGAAGCCCTGCAGTGGCATTTTGAGCTGACGGTTAACACCGCGACTATCGTTGAAAACTACGCCACCCTGACGCGCAGCGAATCGCTGCTGCCGCTGGTGGGCGACAAAGCTCAGTTGCAGCAGTATGCCGCCGCGACGCCGATCGTCGATATGGTCCGTTTCTCTCCGGCGCAGCTGGACGCTGAGGCGTTAATCGGTCTGCTGCGTCCGCTGACGCCGCGCCTGTATTCTATTGCTTCCTCACAGGCGGAAGTGGAGAGCGAGGTGCATGTCACCGTGGGCGTGGTGCGCTATGAAATTGAAGGCCGCGCCCGGGCTGGCGGCGCCTCCAGCTTCCTCGCCGACCGCGTGGAAGAGGATGGCGAAGTCCGTGTCTTTATCGAACACAACGACAACTTCCGTCTGCCAGCCAACCCGGAGACCCCGGTGATCATGATTGGCCCGGGCACCGGTATTGCGCCGTTCCGCGCCTTTATGCAGCAGCGCGCTGCGGACGGAGCGCAAGGCAAGAACTGGTTGTTCTTCGGCAACCCGCACTTCACCGAAGATTTCCTCTATCAGGTGGAGTGGCAGAGCTATGTGAAGGAAGGTCTGCTGACCCGTATCGATCTGGCCTGGTCCCGCGATCAACAACAAAAAATCTATGTGCAGGACAAACTGCGCGAGCAGGGGGCCGAGCTGTGGCGCTGGATCAATGACGGCGCCCACATTTATGTCTGCGGCGACGCCAATCGTATGGCGAAGGACGTGGAAAACACCTTACTGGAAGTGATTGCCGAATACGGCGCGATGGACGCCGAAGCGGCGGACGAATTTTTAAGTGAGCTGCGCGTTGAGCGCCGTTATCAGCGAGATGTCTACTAATGAGCGAAAAACATCCGGGGCCTTTAGTGGTCGAAGGTAAACTGAGCGATGCCGAGCGCATGAAGCTTGAGAGCAACTACCTGCGCGGCACCATTGCGGAAGATTTAAACGACGGTCTGACCGGCGGTTTTAAAGGCGATAACTTCCTGCTGATCCGTTTCCACGGCATGTACCAGCAGGACGATCGCGATATCCGCGCGGAGCGCGCCGCCCAGAAGCTGGAGCCGCGTCATGCGATGCTGCTCCGCTGCCGTCTGCCGGGCGGGGTGATCACCACCACCCAGTGGAAGGCGATCGATAAGTTTGCCGCTGAGAACACCATTTACGGCAGTATTCGCCTGACCAACCGGCAGACCTTTCAGTTCCACGGCATTCTGAAAAAGAACGTCAAGCCGGTGCATCAGATGCTGCACTCGGTGGGGCTGGACGCGCTGGCCACCGCCAACGATATGAACCGTAACGTGCTGTGCACCTCCAACCCCTACGAGTCGCAGCTGCACGCTGAGGCCTACGAGTGGGCGAAAAAGATCTCCGAGCATCTGCTGCCGCGTACCCGCGCTTATGCCGAGATCTGGCTGGATCAGAAAAAGGTCGCCACTACCGACGAAGAGCCGATCCTCGGCCAGACCTATCTGCCGCGTAAGTTTAAAACCACGGTGGTGATCCCGCCGCAGAACGATATCGATCTGCACGCCAACGACATGAACTTCGTGGCGATCGCCGAAAACGGCAAGCTGGTGGGCTTTAACCTGCTGGTGGGCGGCGGTCTCTCTATCGAACATGGTAACAAAAAAACCTACGCCCGCACGGCGAGCGAATTCGGTTATCTGCCGCTGGAGCATACTCTGGCGGTGGCGGAAGCGGTTGTGACCACCCAGCGCGACTGGGGCAACCGTACCGACCGTAAGAATGCGAAAACCAAGTACACCCTTGAGCGCGTCGGTGTCGAAACCTTCAAAGCGGAAGTGGAGCGCCGGGCAGGCATTAAGTTTGAGCCGATCCGCCCGTACGAATTTACCGGCCGCGGCGATCGCATCGGCTGGGTGAAGGGGATTGATGATAAGTGGCACCTGACGCTGTTTATTGAAAACGGCCGCATTCTCGATTATCCGGGTCGTCCGCTGAAGACTGGCCTGCTGGAGATTGCTAAGGTCCATCAAGGCGAATTCCGCATCACCGCTAACCAGAACCTGATTGTCGCCAGCGTACCGGAAGATCAGAAGGCGCGGATCGAGAAGCTCGCGCGGGATCATGGTCTGATGAATGCCGTCACCCCGCAGCGCGAAAACTCGATGGCCTGCGTCTCCTTCCCGACCTGTCCGCTGGCGATGGCGGAAGCCGAGCGTTTCCTGCCGTCGTTTATCGACAAGGTGGAAGGGGTGATGAGCAAGCACGGCGTGAGCGATGAGCATATCGTCACCCGCGTCACCGGCTGCCCGAACGGCTGCGGCCGCGCGATGCTGGCGGAAGTGGGACTGGTGGGCAAAGCGCCGGGCCGCTATAACCTGCACATCGGCGGTAACCGCAACGGCACCCGCATCCCGCGGATGTACCGGGAGAATATTACCGAGTCGGAAATTCTCGACTCGCTAGACGAACTGGTAGGGCGCTGGGCGAAAGAGCGCGAAGCGGGTGAAGGCTTCGGCGATTTTACGGTGCGTGCGGGCATCATTCGCCCGGTGCTCGACCCAGCCCGCGATTTCTGGGAATAACATCCTGGTGCCCGGTGGCGCGTAGCGATCCGGGCCAGCGAAACCCGTAGGCCGGACGAACGCAGTGTCGTCCGGCAAAACAGGCAAACGAGGTTCATATGTCCGTACTCGATCTAAACGCGCTTAATGCATTGCCGAAAGTGGAACGCATTCTGGCACTCGCGGAAACCAACGCCCAACTGGAAAAGCTTGACGCCGAAGGGCGTGTGGCGTGGGCGCTGGAAAATCTGCCGGGAAACTATGTGCTGTCGTCGAGCTTTGGCATTCAGGCGGCAGTCAGTTTGCATCTGGTGAATCAGATCCGCCCGGATATTCCGGTGATCCTCACCGATACCGGCTACCTGTTCCCGGAAACCTATCAGTTTATTGACGAGCTGACGGACAAGCTCAAGCTGAACCTGAAGGTCTACCGCGCGGCTGAAAGCGCAGCCTGGCAGGAGGCGCGCTACGGCAAGCTGTGGGAGCAGGGCGTTGAGGGCATTGAGAAATACAATGAGATCAACAAGGTTGAGCCGATGAACCGGGCGCTGAAAGAGCTCAACGCGCAGACGTGGTTTGCCGGTCTGCGCCGCGAGCAGTCGGGCAGCCGGGCTACGCTTCCGGTGCTGGCGGTCCAGCGCGGGGTGTTCAAGGTGCTACCGATTATCGACTGGGATAACCGCACGGTGTATCAGTACCTGCAGAAGCACGGGCTGAAGTACCATCCGCTGTGGGATCAGGGCTATCTCTCGGTAGGCGATACCCACACCACCCGCAAGTGGGAGCCGGGCATGGCAGAAGAAGAGACCCGGTTCTTCGGGCTTAAACGCGAGTGCGGATTGCACGAGGGTTAAGCGCGGTTGTTTCCTCTATTATTTAATCCCGGTCATTCCGGGATTTTTTATATTTAAAAACTATATCCTTATTTTATTAATTCAGTGAATGTAGCCCATTATTTTATATGCGTTAATAATAAACAACTATCTTGAGTTATATCATTTTTAAATTGGCTTAAAAGCGTACATTATCAGTTCACTGTCGATTCTGCACTGGACATGCTGTGTCAATTTATAACTACTGGGGTAAAACTCGCCAGGGAGAACCCGGCGGGGGTGACGATTACCATCTGCTGTGCTGGCATTCCCTTGATGTCGCCGCAATGGGCTACTGGATGGTAAAGCGAGATATCTATGGTCTGGCAGGTTATTTCAGGCGTTTAGGGATTAATGATATTGAAAACGCCGCGCAATTCTTTGCCTGGCTATTATGCTGGCATGATATTGGGAAATTCTCCCGTTCATTTCAGCAATTATATACCCATGATAATCTCTGCGTGCAGAAGGATAGTCGAAATACATATGAAAAAATATCCCATGCGTCACTGGGATATTGGCTATGGAATTCCCACTTCAGCGATTGTCCAGAATTATTTCCGAACTCATCACTTTCCATTCGTAAACTTAAGCGTGTAATTACTCTGTGGATGCCCTTAACCACTGGCCATCACGGGCGTCCGCCGGTGGGGATGCGCGCTCTGGATAATTTCCATCCATCCGATATTAAAGCAGCGCATGACTTTCTGTTAGCTATTAAATCGCTATTCCCGGACATGGAAATCCCGTCCTTTTGGGATGATGATGCAGGTGTGGAGCTGTTCAGTCACCTGTCGTGGTTTATTTCGGCTGCGGTGGTACTGGCTGACTGGACGGGCTCATCGACCCGCTTTTTTCCCCGGGTCTCCCAACGAATGCAGCTTGATGTCTACTGGCGGCAGGCAAACGCGCAGGCAGAGCAGGCAGTGAATGTTTTTCCTCCTGCTGCGGCTGTTGCACCATTTACGGGAATAGAGACATTGTTTCCTTTTATCCAGCATCCTACGCCGCTCCAGAAGGCGGTGCTTGAGCTGGATATCAGCCAGCCTGGACCGCAGCTGTTTATCCTTGAAGATGTTACCGGAGCAGGCAAAACGGAGGCGGCGTTAATCCTGACCCACCGCTTGATGTCTGCCGGAAAGGCGCAGGGGCTGTTTTTCGGTCTGCCGACGATGGCGACGGCCAATGCGATGTTTGACCGGCTGGCACAATCGTGGCTTGCCTTATACCAGTCTGACGCGCGCCCCAGCCTGGTGCTGGCGCACAGCGCTCGCGGGTTGATGGAGGGCTTTAATCAGCGTATCTGGCCCGGCGCTGTCTCCGGTTCGGAAGAGCCTGATGACGAACAGTCATTCAGCCAGGGCTGCGCGGCATGGTTTGCCGACAGCAATAAAAAAGCGCTTCTGGCCGAGGTGGGGGTGGGCACGCTTGATCAGGCGCTGATGGCAGTCATGCCCTTTAAACATAACAACCTGCGGTTGTTGGGACTCGACAATAAAGTGCTGCTGGCCGATGAGATCCATGCCTACGATGCCTATATGTCGCGGATTCTGGAAAGCCTGATTGAGCAACAGGCGCGCAGCGGCAACTGCGTTATCTTGCTTTCCGCTACGCTCTCGCAGCAGCAGCGCGATAAGTTGGTTGCTTCCTTTAGTCGCGGTAGCGGCTGCGCGCTTGCGGCGCCGCTTCTGGGTGATGACGATTATCCCTGGCTGACGCAGGTGGCGGGGCGAGAGGTGATCTCCCGCTATGTCGCCACCCGCAAAGAGGTCGAGCGCAGCGTGAACATCGGCTGGCTGGATAACGAAGAAGCCTGCCTCACCCGTATCGAACAATCCGCCAGCGAAGGCCGCTGTATCGCCTGGATACGCAATTCCATTGACGACGCCGTGCGTATCTATCGCCAACTGCTGGCCCGAGGCGCGATCCCCGCCGAAAAAATCTCGTTATTCCATAGCCGCTTTGCCTTTTATGACCGTCAGCGAATTGAGACGGAAACCTTATCGCACTTCGGCAAGGACGACAGCACGCAGCGGGCGGGTAGGGTGCTGATTGCCACTCAGGTCATAGAGCAGAGCCTGGATATCGATATGGACGACATGATCTCTGATTTAGCGCCGATCGACTTGCTGATTCAGCGCGCGGGTCGGCTTCAACGCCATATCCGGGATCGTCGCGGTCGGCTGAAAATCGGCGGAGAGGACGAGCGTGCGGCGCCACAGTTGCTGATCCTCGCCCCGGAGTGGGATGAAGCGCCGCAAGAAGAGTGGCTGACCAGCGCGTTGCGTAACAGCGCTTATGTCTATCCCGATCACGGCCGTCTGTGGCTGACGCAGCGCGTTTTGCGACAGCAGGGGGCCATTCGGATGCCACAATCTGCCCGATTATTGATTGAATCCGTCTACGGGGAAGATATCGCTATTTCCGATGGTTTAGCCAAAGCCGAGCAAGCGCAGTTGGCAAAATATTACTGCGATCGCGCGTTTGCTCACCAAATGCTCCTGAACTTCAAGCCGGGATATAGCCCCGATAGCAGTGATTTCCTGGCTGACAAGCTCTCTACTCGCCTGGCAGAAGAGTCGATCACGCTGTGGCTGGCGAAAAACGTCGATGGACAGTTGCTGCCTTACGCCTGCGGCGCGCATCCGTGGGAAATGAGCATGCTGCGGGTGCGGGAAAGCTGGTGGCGTAAACACAAAGCTGAATTCACGCTCCTGGCTGAAAAGCCGCTGCAGCAGTGGTGTGTACAACAGCATCAAAACCCGGATTTCGCCGTGGTGATTATTGTTACAGACTCGCCGGATTGCGGTTATTCGGCCAGTGAAGGACTCATCGGAACAATGGAGGTCTAGCAGCTAACTACATGAATACTTTCTCTCTTTTAACTACTGCCTGGCTTCCGGTCCGTTACCGCGATGGTACAACGGGTAAGCTGGCGCCGGTCGGTCTGACGGATGAGGACGTGGTGGATATTGCCGCCACGCGAGCAGATTTACAAGGTGCTGCCTGGCAATTTCTGATTGGACTGTTGCAGTGCGCTGTTGCTCCCAAAAACCGCAATGGCTGGGAAGATACCTGGGAAGAGGGGTTAAGCGCAGAGACGCTCGTTGCGGCATTAGCGCCGCTGGAGGCTGCCTTTCAGTTTGGCCCGGATACACCTTCGTTTATGCAGGATTTCGATTCGTTAGGGGGCGATAAGGTGTCGATTGCCTCCCTGTTACCGGAGGTCCCCGGCGCGCAGACCACTAAATTCAATAAAGACCATTTTATCAAACGTGGCGTGACCAACTCTTTTTGCCCGCACTGCGCTGCGCTGGCGTTGTTTTCTTTACAGCTGAATGCGCCAGCAGGCGGCAAAGGCTACCGCACCGGACTGCGCGGCGGTGGGCCGCTGACCACGCTGATTGAACTGCAGGAGTATGAGGGGGAGCGACTCACGCCGCTATGGCGCAAGCTGTGGCTCAACGTGCTGCCGCAGGATGCCGCGGATATGCCGTTACCTGCCGCTTACGATGAGTCCGTTTTCCCGTGGCTTGCTCCGACGCGCACCAGCGAACAAGCCAGCGCCATCACTACCCCGGAGCAGGTAGATAAGCTGCAGGCGTACTGGGGAATGCCCCGCCGTATTCGCCTGGATTTTGCCGCCACTCAGCCAGGGACCTGCGACACCTGCGCCAGCGAAAGCGATGGGCTACTCAGCCAGATGGCGGTCAAAAACTACGGCATAAACTACGACGGCTGGCGCCACCCGCTCACGCCGTATCGTCTGGCGCTGAAAGGTGACGGCGGCTTCTTTTCCGTCAAACCCCAACCCGGCGGGCTTATCTGGCGCGACTGGCTGGGGTTAAGCCAGGACAATCAGACGGAAAGCAACAGTGAATACCCAGCCCAGGTCGTGAAGGTGTTCAATGCACGCGGTCTCAGGAACATCAAAGCCGGGCTATGGGGATTTGGCGCCGACTTCGACAACATGAAGATTCGCTGCTGGTACGAACATCATTTCCCGCTGTTGACGGATGAAAGCACGATCCCGGATTTACGCAAAGCAGCACAAACCGCCGCACGCCTGCTGAGCCTGCTGCGCAGCGCGCTAAAAGAGGCATGGTTTGACGATCCCAAAGGCGCGCGCGGCGACTTTAGCTTTATTGATATCGATTTCTGGAACCAGACCCAGCCGCTTTTTTTGAACCTCATCCACGAACTGGAGAATGGCCAACCCGCGCAGGAGCGGCTGGACAAATGGCAAAGAGAGCTGTGGTTATTCGTTCGTCGCTGCTTTGACGATCGTGTCTTTACCAATCCCTATGAAAACAACGACCTGGCGCGCTGCATGACCGCGCGTAAAAAATATTTCGCCACGTCGGCGGAAAAGCAGAGTGCAAAAGCCGCCAGGGCTAAAAAGCAGGAGGCTGCGCAATGAATGTTGTAAGTGATGAACATAAGGCCACTCTGCGCCAATGGCATGAAGAGCTGCAGGAGAAGCGCGGTCTGCGGGCCAGCCTCCGGCGTAGCGCGACGTTGAACGATGTCTGCCTGTCGGAAGGCTTCCATTCCCTGATGGTGCAAACACATTCTCTGTGGAACACCCAGGGGAAGGCGTGGCGTTTTACCGCGCTGGCGCTGGTGGCGGCGCTGGCGGCGCAGGTAAAAACGATTGATGACCGCCAGACGTTCGCCGCTCAGCTGGGGCAGAAAACGGGCGATACCCCGGTGATGTCGAGACTGAGGTTTGCCCGGCTTTCGGCGGTCAAAACCCCCGATGAGCTGCTGCGCCAGCTGCGTCGCGCGATAAGTCTGCTCCACGGCTCTGTCAATCTCTTGTCGCTGGCGGAAGATATCTTTCGCTGGTGTCGTGAGCAAGACGATTTACTGAATCACCGCCGCCGTCAGCAGCGGCCAATCGAGTTTATCCGTATCCGCTGGGCGCTGGACTATTACCAGGCCGGCGATGCCGAATGATTTTAAAAGGAATTTCAAATGACGACTTTTATTCAGCTTCACTTACTGACTGCTTATCCTGCCGCTAACCTCAACCGCGACGATACCGGCGCGCCGAAAACGGTGATGCTTGGTGGGGCGACCCGTTTGCGCATCTCTTCACAGAGCCTGAAACGCGCATGGCGTACCTCCGAACTTTTTGAGCACGCACTGGCCGGCCATATTGGCATCCGCAGCGGCCGCATCGCCCGCGAAGCCGCGGAAATTCTGGTGAAGAGCGGGATTGAACCCAGGAAAGCGGTGGATTACGTCAAAGCTATTGGTGAATGCTTTGGCAAAGTTAAAACTAAAGCGGATCAAAACGATCCGCTGAAGTGTTCGGAAACGGAACAGCTGGCGCACATTAGCCCCGCAGAGTTTGACGCCGTGAAAGCGCTGGCGCACCGCCTGGCGGAAGAAAAACGTGCGGCCACGAAAGAAGAAGCGGCGCTGCTGCGCCATGACCGCATGGCGGTGGATATCGCGATGTTTGGCCGTATGCTGGCGGACCAACCGACCTATAACGTTGAAGCTGCCTGCCAGGTGGCGCACGCTTTTGGCGTTAGCGAAACCATTGTTGAGGACGATTTCTTTACGGCGGTGGATGACTTACGCGCGGCCTCTGAAGACGCCGGCGCGGGCCACTTAGGGGAGACAGGTTTTGGCTCGGCGCTGTTTTATACCTATATCTGCATTGATAAAGATCTGCTGGTGAACAACCTCAACGGTAATGAAGAACTGGCGAACAAAACGCTGCGCGCCTTCACCGAAGCGGCGCTAAAAGTCTCTCCAACCGGCAAACAGAACAGCTTTGCCAGCCGCGCCTATGCGTCCTGGGCGCTGGCGGAAAAAGGTACCGATCAACCACGCTCACTGGCGGCGGCATTTTATCAGCCCATTAATGGCGGCGATCAGCTGGATGTCGCGGTGCAGCGGATTACTGCGCTGCGGGAAAATATGAATACCGTCTACGGGCAGCAGACGGCATTTCAGCACTTTGACGTGATGAATAAGCAGGGAAGCATGAATGACGTGCTTGATTTCATCTGCGCGTAAGGGGCGGCTAATGAGCCAATATCTGGTTTTTCAGCTTCATGGTCCTATGGCGTCGTGGGGCGTTGACGCCCCCGGCGAGGTCCGTCATAGCCATGAGCTACCCTCCCGTTCAGCATTGCTGGGGCTGCTGCTGGCGGCATTAGGGATCCGCCGTGAAGAAGAACAGCGGTTAAACGCCTTCAACCAGCATTACTCCTTTTTGCTCTGCGCCAGCAGCGAACCGCGCTGGGCGAGGGATTATCATACTGTACAGATGCCGAAAGAAGTGCGTAAGGCGCGCTATTTCAGTCGCCGCGAAGAGTTACAGGATCCTGAGCTACTCAGCGCGCTGATCTCCCGGCGCGATTATTATACCGATGCCTGGTGGATGATTGCGGTGGCGGTCACGCCTGATGCGCCTTACTCGCTGGAGCAGTTGCATGAGGCGCTACGTTACCCGGTATTTCCGCTGTATCTGGGACGCAAAAGTCATCCGCTGGCGCTGCCGTTAATGCCGCTGCTGCTTGAAGGCCACGCCGCAGAGGTACTTCGCCAGGCTTATCGCCAGTATCAGGAAAGATTTAACCTGCTGAGGCTTTCTCTGCGACAGCTGCAGGATCAATGCTGGTGGGAGGGTGAGCATGCTGGTTTAGTCGCCAATAAAATACTGCGGCGCCGCGACTGTCCGCTTAACCGCCAGCATTGGCTGTTTGGCGAGCGCTCCATGAATCAGGGAACCTGGCTCAGTAAGGAGGAAACGTGTACCTCTCAAGAATAACGTTGTATACCGCGCAGCTTTCGCCATTACGGCTCTTGCACCTGGTGGAACGCGGTGAATATGTCATGCATCAGTGGTTGTGGCAGCTTTTTCCAGGCGGGCAACAGCGGCAGTTTCTCTATCGGCGCGAAGCGTTGCAGGGCGCATTTCGCTTTTTCGTTTTGTCACCACAGCTGCCTGCTGAGAGCGAGATTTTTGAGATCCAAAGCCGTTCGTTTAATCCCGAACTGCGGGCTGGCCAGAGATTGTGTTTTAGCTTGCGGGCAAATCCAACGATTTGTAAAGCCGGCAAGCGCCACGATCTGCTGATGGACGCTAAGCGCCAGGTTAAAGAGCAGGTTGAACCTCGGGATATCTGGGCGCATCAGCAACAGGCGGCGCTGGCCTGGTTAACGCGGCAAGGTGAACAAAGCGGGTTTTCTTTAGCGGAGACCGTGGTGGATGCTTATCGTCAGCAGCAGATACGGCGCGAAAAATCGCGCCAGACCATTCAGTTCAGCAGTGTGGATTACACCGGCATGTTGGTGGTGAACGATCCAGCGTTATTTTTGCAGCGTCTGGCGTCGGGATACGGTAAAAGCCGGGCTTTTGGCTGCGGAATGATGATGATTAAACCCGGGGATGGCGCGTGACCTTCGTGCCGTTAAACCCCATCCCGCTGAAAGATCGGACATCGATGATCTTTCTCCAGTACGGGCAGATCGATGTACTTGATGGCGCATTTGTATTAATCGATAAGACCGGGATCCGCACGCATATCCCGGTAGGATCGGTGGCCTGCATTATGCTGGAGCCGGGAACGCGGGTTTCTCATGCGGCAGTGCGTTTGGCCTCGACCGTCGGGACGCTGCTGGTGTGGGTGGGGGAGGCGGGCGTGCGGGTTTACTCTTCCGGCCAGCCCGGCGGCGCGCGGGCCGACAAACTCTTGTACCAGGCTAAGCTGGCGCTGGATGATGATTTGCGCTTGAAGGTGGTGCGCAAAATGTATGAACTGCGTTTTCGTGAAGCGCCACCCGCGCGCCGTTCTGTGGAGCAGCTACGCGGTATTGAAGGATCTCGCGTTCGGCAAACCTACGCTCTGTTGGCGAAACGCTACGGTGTGAAATGGCACGGGCGCAATTATGATCCAAAAGACTGGGCCAGGGGGGATGTTGTAAACCAGTGTATTAGTGCAGCGACGTCGTGTTTATACGGTATATCTGAAGCAGCGATTCTGGCGGCAGGCTATGCGCCTGCCATCGGTTTTATTCACAGCGGTAAGCCGCTTTCGTTTGTTTATGATATTGCTGACATTATTAAATTTGATTCCGTCGTGCCAAAAGCATTTGAGATCGCCGCCAGCCATCCTGCGGAGCCGGATAAAGAAGTCAGGCTGGCCTGTCGCGATATTTTCCGCAGTACAAAGCTGACAGGCAAATTGATTCCGTTGATTGAAGAGGTGCTGTCTGCTGGCGAAATTGAACCGCCTCAACCACCGCCGGATATGCTGCCGCCGGCGATACCCGAGCCCGAGTCGATGGGAGATAAAGGGCATCGAGGGCATGGCTGATGAGTATGCTTATGGTGGTGACGGAAAATGTTCCACCTCGCCTGCGAGGACGGCTCGCAATCTGGCTGCTTGAGATCCGCGCTGGGGTATATGTTGGTGACACCTCAAAACGGATCCGGGAAATGATCTGGCAGCAGGTGATACAGCTAAGTGACGGTGGAAATGTCGTGATGGCCTGGGCGACAAACAGCGAATCAGGTTTTGAGTTTCAAACCTGGGGAGAAAACCGCCGTATACCGGTAGATTTAGATGGCCTACGACTGGTTTCATTCCTTCCCGTTGAAAATCAATGAGTTGGATGTTCTTTAATAATGTGAGATTGTTGTGATAAAGTTGGTAAATTGTTGTGTGCTTAAAAAGCTATTATAAAACAGTAATATATCTTTAGTGTGTTCCCCGCGCCAGCGGGGATAAACCGAGATCCGCCGCGTACGTCGCGCGCTGGAAGATGTGTTCCCCGCGCCAGCGGGGATAAACCGCAGAAATTTACCGTTGCGCCGGCGGTTCAGCAGTGTTCCCCGCGCCAGCGGGGATAAACCGCGCAGCTGGATTCCGAGCGCGTGGTGTTCGGCGTGTTCCCCGCGCCAGCGGGGATAAACCGAGGTATCAGCAGAAATGCTGACCCGGATCCTGCGTGTTCCCCGCGCCAGCGGGGATAAACCGGTGCGGAACAAACCAGTAGGTGTCCAGGTCGTGTGTTCCCCGCGCCAGCGGGGATAAACCGCTAAACCCTTTCCCCTGGACGGAGGCGCTCACGTGTTCCCCGCGCCAGCGGGGATAAACCGATTAACGTTTTAATCCCGATATAGTCACTGGAGTGTTCCCCGCGCCAGCGGGGATAAACCGTGACAACCAGATCCGAAAATCCTGGAGCCGTGGTGTTCCCCGCGCCAGCGGGGATAAACCGCCATTTCCCCGAGTCAAAATCAGTAAAAAAATGTGTTCCCCGCGCCAGCGGGGATAAACCGGCGCGCGCCTCTTCGAGTTGTCGTATCAGCGAGTGTTCCCCGCGCCAGCGGGGATAAACCGGGGACAAAAAATATCGGCGCCAACGCGGCACGGTGTTCCCCGCGCCAGCGGGGATAAACCGCACTGATCGCGGCGTATAGCGATACGGGCCCGGTGTTCCCCGCGCCAGCGGGGATAAACCGGCTATTGACGGGCTGAAAGAGGTGCAGGAGGCGTGTTCCCCGCGCCAGCGGGGATAAACCGCATTTCAGGCGGCAGGGCGCGCACAACTTGCCGTGTTCCCCGCGCCAGCGGGGATAAACCAGTCGATCCCCACGGTTGAGAAATTATTGACCCGTGTTCCCCGCGCCAGCGGGGATAAACCGCGGAGGGTTGCCAACCGATGATTTCAGCAAGGGTGTTCCCCGCGCCAGCGGGGATAAACCCCCTGAATCCGTCAACGTTTGGAGTCTTGAGTTGTGTTCCCCGCGCCAGCGGGGATAAACCGAAATAATCGTGCTGCTCTGACGTACCGGGCACGTGTTCCCCGCGCCAGCGGGGATAAACCGCGCTTCAGGGAGAAGAAACTTCCTTCGGCGCCGTGTTCCCCGCGCCAGCGGGGATAAACCGATAAGGCCTGGCTTTAACTCAACGGAGCACGGGTGTTCCCCGCGCCAGCGGGGATAAACCGGGATTTCCATCTCCGGCGTCTGACTACGTTGAGTGTTCCCCGAGCCAGCGGGGATAAACCGACGGTAATTATTTATGCCCTGGATAATATTGGGTGTTCCTCGCGCCAGCGGGGATAAACCGTCTGACTGTCGAGGCATGATCTGCCCTCCGATATGTTCCCCGCGCCAGCGGTGATAAACCGTGCGTCACGACGCCGGCGACAGTGACATCGTCGTGTTCCCCGCGCCAGCGGGGATAAACCGACTGATATCACCGAACTGGCTCGGGCCATGAAGTGTTCCCCGCATTCGCGAGGATAAGCCCGTCCACTAACGTTATCGATCCTGAGGGTGGGCAGGAAAGTTTGCGGAGAATAAATATCGCTACCTGCCGCTCTAGCGATATCACTGTTTTTTTACCGTCTCCTGGATCGCGCTAAAATCCGGCTCCGGGCAATCCCGACCAAAATTTTCGGCCCATGGGAACGGGGCGCCGTACTTAACATAGCGCTGATACAGGCGTTTGGTTAATTGAGCATCCCGCCCCCATACCCATCCTGTTGCATTACACAGCACGGCAGCATAGGCCTGTGATTTATATGGCAACAGGTCGGCCGCTTTTTCCGCCAGCGTCACCGCTTGCCAGCGATAGTGTAAGAAATGACTGTCCTGTTTTGGCAGGGATCGCTGAACGCGTTGCCGTTCGCCATCACTTATCCACGATGTCACGGCCGAATTATCTTCCGGTCCCTGGTTGTAATAGGGCCATGAATACCCGCCTCCATACAGCGCAAAATCGGGCGCCATCTCATAGCCTGTCAATTCCATCCCTTGATGACGCAGGATTAGCGCCGCTTGCCACCAGCCCTGCGCCTGAGCTGTTTTGTGTCCCTTTTTCGGAAAGGCATCGATAAACGCCCGGGCGGCGTCTCGATCTTCGGCCAGCGCAAAATAGGCCAGCGCTTTTTGATACTGGCCCGCGCGCATCAGGCGTCGGGCGAGCAGGTTGCGTAGCCTGGCGTCAGCGCTATCGCGCCCGGCATTTTTCGGCGTAGTAGGGGCTGAAGGAGAAGGTGCCGGGACATATTTATCCACGAAAGCAAGGAGTTCATTGACCGTGAGCACTCGTTCGGCAATGTGCGCGACATCCGGCCAGTAATTTTCTTTCGCCTGATACATCAGCCGCATTGCCTGCAGATAGTCGTCGCGGTTGAGCGCGAGTATCGCCTGCTCGGCATGAATACGGCAGACCGGCGTAACAAACTCCTCGCCGACAATGTCATCACTATAGGACTGGAAACCCCAGGTTTCATTTGGCGGAAATGACGCCGCGGCTTTGGCGTACCATGCCGCTGCCGCGTTGACATCACCGGCCCGCAGCGCCATTTTGGCCCTTACCCAGTCGGTGAGCCCATTTTCTTTGGCGTTTTTCAACATCAGCGTCACCAGCGGATATTGGCCGTTACGATAGGCGAGGGCGATCAGGCGGTCGCTACCGGCCATATCGCGATCGACTTTCTGCGCCAGCTTCGCTATCAGCTCATTATGGTAATTTTTGACCTCTGTCGGATCAAAGGGCCGCGGTTCCGGCTCGTACAACAAATTGGACGAACGAGTAAAAAAACTCGCAATCAGCAGTTGCTGAATAACCGGATCGTCCAGGCCAGGTTGCAGGAACTGTTCGTTTTCCGGGTGGTTGAGGACGTCGACAGTGTAGCGTAAAGAGAGGCTGCCACTGGGGGAACCCTGCGCCGCCTGCCGGGCATAAAGATGAGCCGCGGCAATGGGGTCGCTTTGCCAGTGTTTGATACGTCCCTGCTGGCCAAGACTTGCCAGCGAGAGCAGCTCCGGATCCTGCTGACCTTCACGAACGGCGTCAATGATCTGCTGGTAGAGATCGAAGGCTTCGCGCAATTCCTGCTCACTACCGTGAGAAGAACGACTATCAGTAAGCGGATAATCACGCATCAAATCGCGGGCCAGCGAATAACGCGCCTTGAGCCCCCACTCGCCCTGTTGTTCCACGGGCAAGGCCAAAAGCTGGCGAAAATAGTCGCGCGCTCGGCTATCGCGTTCAGTAAATGCCACTGCGCCGAGCACGTACAGGCGGCTGGCGGTCGGGAGATCGGCGGCCATTTTTTCCGCGGCGGCTAACGAACCGCTGGCGCGGATCTCTTTGAGCAAAAGATCCTGCGCAGTAGGGGCTGCAGGCTTGTCGGCAGAAGTATCACGCCATTGCGGAAGTCGCGGGTCGGCAAGCACCAGGCGGCTGCTCTCTAAAGCAAAGCTCCCCTCCGGCAGATACAGCAGATTAGCCTGGCGATCTGCTAACAAATAGTTGGGGAAAAACGGCCCACAGGCGTGGCTGCTGGCAGCAACAAGCGTCGCCGCCAGGAAGGCGGCCAGAGGTAATTTACGGGTTAACATGAAACTTTCCTTGTGGTGGCGTTGAGCATCTTGCCCAACCAATGGCTTGCGTCCGCCCGGCGCGCAACAGCGCAGGGGCGGTGAGGGAAAACGTTTGTTCGCTAAAGCGGTAGCTTCCGGCGCCGTCGGCGGCCAGACAATCTTCCGTGGTTAGCGTTATTTTCGCCGGGAATGGGGCATCAATATTGCCTGTGTTTTTAATCGCCAGTTCGTAGAGCGTGGACTCTGCGCTGGCGCTGGCCTTATCGGGAAGCGCCAGCCACTGCCAGCAGGAGGTTAACGGCTGATGGCGGATGACTGCCGCCAGCGTACTAAGCGACCAGGCGCGGGTATCGTTATCCAGAGGCAGACGAAACCAGACGATACCTGAAAAATGATACGGCGGCTGTTGTTCCAGTTCGCGAATAAACGTGTCGATTTGCTGCGGTGAAACGCTCAGTTCTTGTTTTTCAGCCGCAATCCACAGCGGCGACTCGCTTTCAACGCTGGCGGGCTGTCCCGGGGCAGCGATGAGCGCGGAACCATAGGCCGGGAGCGCGAGGTAAAAAGGGTGAGGAGCGATAAGCGCATATTGCCTGCTCCAGCGCCGGGCCAGTGTCGGGTCGAACAAGCCGGTCCCCGGGGATTGCACGCTATGAAGTTGCAATACGGAGCTATCTACCGCTTTCAGCAAAGGACGCAGTCCGGGGGAGGTGAGCCAGGTCGGGAGCGCCGTGATGCTGAGCGTAATATCTGAAGGCAGCCCCTGGCGCATGGCCATCAGGAGGCGTTGATAATCGGAGAGCCGCGAAGTGGGAGCATCATAATCGATTTCAATGGCGGTGAGATTAACGCCTGCCTTGCGCCAGTGGGTCACAAGGCGCTTTATCTGCGGCAGCATTGTGGTGGTATCAAGCTGCGTCAGGCTGCCGTCCAGGCGGACGACCAGCCACACCGGGCGGCCATCCTGCTGTAATAATGAAGTGTTAACGCGGGCAAGGCGGACGCCTTCCTGAGGATGAAACTGGATCCCCAGAACGCGCAAAGTGGCAAACAGCGCCTGGCTTTGCTGTAGCGCGGTCTTATGCTGGTCATTCCAGACCCGCTGCCAGATATAGACCTGGCTGTCGGCGAGGGCGCCTGCGCTGGCAGCCAGCAGCAGAAAAAAAACGCCCGAACAGCGTAAATTGATCATGGCGACAATCCTTGTTGCCGGTGATGACTACCCGATTATTTTAATGACGATGGCTTCTCCACCTTCGCCAGCTCTTTCACCAGCGGCAGCATGACTTTCACTACCTCGCGTCCGCGGTGTTCGATGCGCCCCGGCAGCGCGTGGTCGATATACTGCTGATTATCCAGCTGGACGTCATGCCAACTGGTTCCCTGCGGGAAACTGGCCGATTTGCTCCGCTGCTGATAGCCATCTTTTTTGCCGAGTGACCAGTTAGTCGCCTCGACCGACAGCACCGGGATCCCGGCGTTGTCGAAGACGCTGGCGTCATTGCAGCAGCTGGTGCCTTTCGGATAAGCCGGGTTGAGTCCCGGGTTGGTGTAGGCGGCGATGCCCTTGCTGCGAGCGATAGCCAGCGCGCGATCGCGGGTCAGCTTGCGCACCGAGGCCGGCGTGCTGCGGCCGCTGTTGAAGTAAAGCTTATCGCCCACCACCAGATTATCGAGATTGATCACCAGCAGGGTATTTTTCTTTTCCGCTTCGCTCATCCGCTGCAGCAGGTTTTGCGCGCCGAGACGGCCTTCCTCTTCACCGCTGGTGGCGATAAAGCGGATGCCATAGCGGGTAGGGACGTTCTTTAAATGCTCCGCCAGCTCCAGCAATACGCCAAGTCCCATCGCGTTGTCGTCGATGCCCTGCAGCGTCAGGCCGCCGAGGTTGTTCTCCACGTCTTTATCGCTCTGCGGCGCATAGGTGTCGAGGTGTGCCATGATAATAATCTGCTGGCGCACTTTACCTTCATGGGCGGCGATCACCGTACTGCCGGTGGCGTTATGCCAGTTCTTACGCTGATTGCTGTCGGTATAGATATAGCGGGTATTGAAGCTTCGCACGTCGCTCTGATACCCCATCAGGGCGAACTGCTGGCGCAGATAGTCAGCTGAGAGCATTTCCGGCGGCGTTCCGGTCATTCGTCCCGGGAAGACGGTGGCGATATGGCGGGCCTGGCTACTGGCGGTGTCGCCCAGCGCGCTGAATGCGGGGGCGGCGGCAAAAACAAAACCGGTGCCGAGCGCCAGCGGAAGCAGACGGCGGCACAACGCGGAAAACATAAGGGGTCCTTACACGAACAAGACAATTTGACGCGTACAGTATGAAACTGTGACCGCGGTTAAACAATTTCAATTGCTCTTAAATAGCGGAAAAATAGCGCGTTAAGCACTTTTTGATATTTGTATTTCCGCCGCGTTATTCCTTTGTGTCACAACTCATTCCATTTCGTAATTTCATTTGCTCTAAGGCGCACCCTATAGTCGCAGTATCGCTGAATGTAAGAGAGTTGTTGCACCGTGGATTACTTGCCCCTTTTTGCCGAACTGAAACAAAGGCCCGTGCTGGTGATCGGCGGCGGCGAGATTGCTGAACGTAAGATCAAGTTCCTGCTGCGCGCCCAGGCGCAGGTGCAGGTGGTCGCTGAAACGCTGTCACCGGCGCTGGCCGATCTGGCTGCGCGCCAGGCACTCAGCTGGCGGGCGACGGCATTCAGCGACTCGCTGGTGGATGATGTCTTTCTGGTGATTGCGGCCACCGAGGATGAGGCGCTTAACCAGCGGGTGTTTGCGGCAGCTAACGCGCGCTACCGGTTGGTCAACGTGGTGGATAACCAGGCGCTGTGCTCGTTTGTTTTCCCTTCTATCGTCGACCGTTCGCCGCTGCTGGTGGCGATCTCCTCCAGCGGTAAAGCGCCGGTGCTGTCGCGCATTCTGCGTGAAAAAATCGAAGCGCTGCTGCCGACGAATCTCGGTCGGCTGGCGGAATCAGCAAGCTACTGGCGCAACCATCTGAAAACCCGCCTGACGACCACCGAAGCGCGTCGCCGCTTCTGGGAGCGCGTCTTTACCGGCCGCTTCGCCAGCCTGATGGTGGCGGGCAACTCTGCGGAGGCGGAAAAAGCGCTGCAGGATGAGCTGGATAAGCCCGAACGCGAGACGGGAGAAATTATTCTGGTCGGCGCCGGACCGGGCGATGCCGGGCTGCTGACCCTTCGCGGTCTGCAGGCGATCCAGCAGGCGGACGTGGTTTTCCACGACCATCTGGTGACTCAGCCGGTTCTCGAGCTGGTGCGCCGCGATGCCGAACTTATTTGCGTCGGCAAACGCGCCGGCGAGCATTCGGTGCCGCAGCATGAAACCAATCAGCTGCTGGTGGAGGCGGCGAAGGCGGGGAAAACCGTCGTGCGTCTGAAGGGCGGCGATCCGTTTATTTTTGGCCGCGGCGCAGAAGAGCTGCAGGCTGCCGCCGAGGCGGGGATCCCGTTCCAGGTGGTGCCGGGCGTCACCGCCGCCGCCGGAGCGACAGCCTACGCCGGTATTCCGCTGACCCATCGCGATTATGCGCAAAGCGCCGTCTTTGTCACCGGCCACTATAAGCCGGACAGCGCCCCCTTCGACTGGTCGCTGCTGGCGAAGAGCCAACAAACGCTGGCGATCTACATGGGCACCATGAAGGCGGCGGAAATCAGCGCCCAGCTGATCGCCCACGGTCGCGACAGCGACACGCCGGTGGCGGTGATTTCCCGCGGCACCCGTGACGATCAGCAGACGATAACCGGCACATTGCAACAACTCGAACACCTGGCGAAAGACGCCCCGATGCCCTCCCTGCTGGTGGTAGGCGAAGTGGTGCAGCTGCATCAGCAGCTCGCCTGGTTTCAACATACATCATCCGCCGAGGGGTTTAACGCTTCGGTGGTCAATCTGGCTTAAGGAACGGTTATGGACCAAAAACGACTCACTCACCTGCGGCAACTGGAGGCGGAAAGCATCCATATTATTCGTGAGGTGGCCGCCGAATTTTCTAACCCGGTAATGATGTACTCCATCGGGAAAGATTCCAGCGTAATGCTGCATCTGGCGCGCAAAGCGTTTTATCCGGGAACCCTGCCGTTCCCGCTGCTGCACGTCGATACCGGCTGGAAATTCCGTGAGATGTATGAGTTCCGCGACCGGACCGCTAAAGCCTACGGCTGTGAACTGCTGGTGCATAAAAACCCGGAAGGGGTGGCGATGGGCATCAACCCGTTTGTCCACGGCAGCGCCAAGCATACCGATATCATGAAAACCGAAGGGCTGAAGCAGGCGCTGAACAAATACGGCTTTGACGCCGCGTTCGGCGGCGCGCGTCGCGACGAAGAGAAATCCCGCGCGAAAGAGCGCATCTACTCCTTCCGCGACCGCTTCCACCGCTGGGACCCGAAAAATCAGCGTCCGGAGCTGTGGCACAACTACAACGGCCAGATTAACAAAGGCGAAAGCATCCGCGTCTTCCCGCTCTCCAACTGGACCGAGCTGGATATCTGGCAGTACATCTATCTGGAAAATATTGAAATCGTGCCGCTGTATCTGGCCGCTGAGCGTCCGGTGCTGGAGCGCGACGGTATGCTGATGATGATCGATGACGACCGTATCGATCTGCAGCCGGGCGAGGTGATTGAAAAACAAATGGTGCGTTTCCGTACCCTCGGCTGCTGGCCGCTGACCGGCGCGGTGGAGTCTGAAGCGCAGACGCTACCCGAAATTATTGAAGAGATGCTGGTATCGACCACCAGCGAACGTCAGGGGCGCGTCATTGACCGCGACCAGGCCGGCTCGATGGAGCTGAAGAAACGTCAGGGGTATTTCTAAGGAGCCGCCATGAACACGACCATTGCCCAACAAATTGCCAACGAAGGCGGCGTAGAAGCTTACCTGCACGCGCAACAGCACAAGAGCCTGCTGCGTTTTTTGACCTGCGGCAGCGTCGATGACGGCAAAAGCACCTTAATTGGCCGCCTGCTGCACGATACGCGCCAGATCTATGAAGACCAGCTCTCTTCGCTGCACAACGACAGCAAGCGTCACGGCACCCAGGGCGAAAAGCTGGACCTGGCGCTGCTGGTGGACGGCCTGCAGGCCGAGCGCGAGCAGGGCATCACCATCGACGTGGCCTATCGCTACTTCTCAACCGAAAAACGCAAATTTATCATCGCCGACACCCCGGGGCACGAGCAGTACACGCGCAATATGGCCACCGGGGCGTCCACCTGCGACCTGGCGATCCTGCTGATCGATGCGCGCAAGGGCGTGCTCGACCAGACTCGCCGTCACAGCTTCATCTCGACGCTGCTGGGCATTAAACACCTGGTAGTGGCGATCAACAAAATGGATCTCGTCGAGTTTAGCGAAGCGCGCTTCAACGAGATCCGGGAAGATTATCTGACCTTTGCCGAGCAGCTGCCGGGCAACCTTGATATCCGCTTTGTGCCGTTGTCGGCGCTGGAAGGCGATAATGTCGCCAGCCAGAGCGCGAATATGCCGTGGTACAGTGGCCCGACGCTGCTGGAAGTCCTCGAAACCGTGGAGATCCAGCGGGTGGTCGAGAGCCAGCCGCTGCGCTTCCCGGTGCAGTATGTTAACCGTCCGAACCTTGATTTCCGCGGCTTCTCCGGCACGGTCGCCTCCGGTACCGTGCAGGTTGGCCAGCGTCTGAAGGTGCTGCCGTCGGGCGTCGAATCGAGCGTGGCGCGTATCGTCACCTTCGACGGCGACCTGCAGGAAGCCGCCGCCGGCGAAGCCATTACCCTTGTGCTGAAAGATGAAATCGACATCAGTCGCGGCGACCTGCTGGTTGACGCGCAAGCCTCGCTGCCGGCGGTACAGAGCGCCAGCATCGACGTGGTGTGGATGGCCGAACAGCCGCTGACCCCGGGCCAGAGCTACGACATCAAAATCGCCGGCAAGAAGACTCGCGCTCGCGTCGACGCTATCCGCTACCAGGTCGATATTAACAACCTGACCCAGCGTGAAGTCGAGTCTCTGCCGCTGAACGGCATCGGCCTGGTGGAGCTGACCTTTGACGAACCTTTAGTGCTGGATCCGTATCAGCAAAACCCGGTGACCGGCGGGCTTATCTTTATCGATCGCCTGACCAACGTCACCGTCGGCGCCGGGATGGTCAACGAGCCGCACCTGCAGGCATCGACTTCGGCATCACAGTACAGCGCCTTCGAGCTGGAGCTGAACCAGCTGATCCGTAAACATTTCCCGCACTGGGACGCCCGCGACCTGCTGGGAGGCAAATAATGGCCCAGCATGACGAAAACGTCGTCTGGCATGCCCACCCTGTGACCCAACAGCAGCGGGAACAGCATCACGGCCATCGCGGCGTGGTGCTGTGGTTTACCGGCCTTTCGGGGTCGGGTAAATCCACCGTCGCCGGGGCGCTGGAGGAGGCCCTGCATGAGCGCGGCGTCAGCACCTATCTGCTGGACGGCGATAACGTGCGCCATGGCCTGTGCAGCGACCTGGGATTCAGCGATGAGGATCGCAAAGAGAACATTCGCCGCGTCGGCGAAGTGGCCAGGCTGATGGTCGATGCCGGGCTGGTGGTATTGACGGCATTTATATCTCCGCACCGTGCGGAACGGCAGATGGTGCGCGAGCGCCTCGGGGAAGGACGCTTTATCGAAGTGTTCGTCGATACCCCGCTGGCCATCTGCGAGGCGCGGGATCCGAAAGGATTGTATAAGAAAGCGCGGGCAGGGGAATTACGCAATTTCACCGGTATAGACTCGGTCTATGAGGCACCGGAAAAGGCGGAAATTCATCTGGATGGTGAACAATTGGTAACAAATTTGGTGCACCAACTATTAGACCTGCTGCAACAGAGCGATATTATCAGATCCTGAAACGGCAGCGGCATCGAGGGGTGCCGGTTGCCCGGTCTACAGGATTCGATATGCGCAATACCCAGAACCTCAGTATTATTCGTTCAGAACCGCCTCCGGCGATCGGCGACGAGACCACCTGGTCTTTGTCGGGCGCTGCCGTGGGCTTTATTTCGTGGCTGCTGGCGCTGGGTATTCCCTTCCTTCTCTATGGTAGTAATACACTCTTCTTTCTCCTCTACACCTGGCCATTCTTCCTTGCGTTGATGCCGGTGGCGGTGGTGGTCGGTATTGCGCTGCACTCTCTGCTCAATGGCAAACTGCTCTATAGCGTCAGCGCGACCATCCTGACCGTTGGGCTGATGTTTGCGCTACTCTTCCTCTGGCTGTTGGGATAACCCGTTGCTGGTATGAATCAAGCATGGGTATCGACAGCAAAAATATGGTACAGTCCCCGCGTTACGCGGCATCGTCCGCGCGCCCCGGTAGCGTACCCGGGCGAGTTTTGGGATGATGATGCCGTTTTTCAGGGGGCAGGATGGGTAAACTAACGCTGCTATTATTAGCTTTGCTGGTCTGGCTACAGTATTCGCTGTGGTTCGGTAAAAACGGCCTGCATGACTACACGCGGGTTAACGACGACGTCACCGCCCAGCAGGCGACTAACGCCAAATTAAAAGCACGCAACGATCAGCTCTTTGCCGAAATTGACGACCTCAACGGCGGGCAGGAAGCGATTGAGGAGCGTGCGCGCAATGAACTCAGCATGACCCGCCCGGGCGAAACCTTCTATCGTCTGGTACCGGATGCGTCTAAACGCAATCAGGCATCGGGGCAACAGCAGAACAATCGATAACCAGGCCCAGGATTACAACATGGCAGCCACTTTTCCGGGCGTTTGCGCCGTGGTGCCGGCAGCCGGTTTCGGCCGCCGCATGCAAACGGAATGCCCGAAACAATATCTCTCAATCGGTAACAAAACGATTCTCGAACACGCGGTCGCCGCGCTGCTGGCGGATGCGCGCGTCCAGCGGGTGGTGATTGCCGTCAGCCCCGGCGATCGCCGCTTCAGCCAGCTGCCGCTGGCGCAGCATCCGCAGATTACCGTGGTGGATGGCGGCGCTGAGCGCGCCGATTCGGTACTCGCCGGCCTGCAGGCGTTGCCAGAGGCGCAGTGGGTGCTGGTGCATGACGCCGCGCGCCCCTGCCTGCATCAGGACGACCTCAGCCGCCTGCTGTCGCTCTGCGAAACCAGCCGCGTCGGCGGGATCCTTGCGGCGCCAGTGCGCGACACCATGAAGCGCGCCGAGCCGGGCAAAACCGCTATCGCCCATACCGTCGACCGCAATGACCTGTGGCATGCGCTCACCCCGCAATTTTTCCCTCGCGAGCTGCTGGTGGATTGCCTCACTCGCGCGCTAAACGAGGGAGCCACTATCACCGATGAAGCCTCGGCGCTGGAGTACTGCGGCTTCCATCCGCAGCTGGTCGCCGGACGCGCGGATAATATTAAAGTGACGCGCCCGGAAGACCTGGCGCTGGCTGAATTTTACCTCACTCGTTCCCGACACCAGGAGAAAGCTTAATGCGAATTGGACATGGTTTTGACGTACACGCTTTTGGCGGTGAAGGCCCAATCATCATTGGCGGGGTACGCATTCCTTATGAAAAAGGGCTGCTGGCCCACTCCGACGGCGACGTCGCGCTGCATGCGCTGACCGACGCGCTGCTTGGCGCCGCGGCGCTGGGCGATATCGGCAAGCTGTTCCCCGATACCGATCCGGCGTTTAAAGGCGCCGATAGCCGCGAACTGCTACGCGAAGCATGGCGCCGCATTCAGGCCAGGGGCTATACGCTCGGCAACGTCGACGTCACGATTATTGCCCAGGCGCCGAAAATGCTGCCGCATATTCCGCAGATGCGTGTCTTTATCGCTGAGGATCTCGGCTGCCATATGGACGACGTCAACGTGAAAGCGACCACCACCGAGAAGCTCGGCTTCACCGGCCGCGGGGAAGGGATCGCCTGCGAAGCGGTTGCGCTGCTGCGTAAGGCCGACAAATGATCGCCTTTGACCAACTGACCTGGCTGCACGGCAAGCCGCAGAGCAGTGGGCTGCTGAAAGCCAATCCGGAAGATTTTCTGGTGGTGGAAGATCTGGGCTTTGCCCCGGACGGCGAAGGCGAACACGTGCTGGTGCGGATCCTGAAAAACGGCTGCAATACGCGCTTTGTCGCCGACGCGCTGGCAAAATTCCTTAAGATCCACGCCCGTGAAGTGAGCTTCGCCGGGCAAAAGGATAAGCACGCGGTCACCGAGCAGTGGCTGTGCGCCCGGGTGCCCGGCAAAGAGATGCCGGACCTGAGCAAATTTCAGCTCGAGGGCTGCCAGGTACTGGAATATGCTCGCCATAAGCGTAAGCTGCGTTTAGGCGCGCTGAAAGGCAACCAGTTTACCGTGATCCTGCGCGAGATTAGCGATCGCCAGGACGTGGAGACGCGTCTGCAGGCCATCGCTGAACGGGGAGTGCCGAACTATTTCGGCGCGCAGCGCTTTGGCATTGGCGGCAGTAACCTGCAGGGTGCCCTGCGCTGGGCGGAGAGCGGCGCGCCAGTGCGCGATCGCAATAAGCGCAGTTTTTGGTTGTCGGCAGCCCGCAGTGCGTTGTTTAATCAGCAAGTGAGTATTAGATTAAAAAAAACGGAATTTAATCAGGTCGTTGATGGCGATGCGCTACAATTAGCGGGGCGCGGGAGCTGGTTTGTCGTCACACCGGAAGAACTCGAGGTTTCGCAGGCGCGGGTGCATAACCGCGAACTGATGATTACGGCCACGCTGCCGGGCAGCGGCGACTGGGGAAGCCAGCGCGACGCCCTGGCTTTCGAGCAGGCCGCGATCGCCGAGGAAACCGCGTTGCAGGCGCTGCTGGTACGGGAGAAAGTCGAGGCGGCGCGCCGGGCGATGCTTCTCTATCCACAGCAGCTCAGCTGGAACTGGTGGGATGACGTAACCGTTGAACTGCGTTTCTGGCTGCCGGCGGGCAGCTTCGCCACCAGCGTGGTCAGGGAGCTTATCAATACAACGGGTGACTATGCGAATATTGCTGAGTAACGATGACGGGATCCATGCGCCGGGGATACAGACCCTGGCGAAGGCCTTAAGGGAGTTTGCCGAGGTCCAGGTGGTTGCACCCGATCGTAACCGCAGCGGGGCCTCAAATTCGCTGACGCTGGAATCGTCCCTGCGTACGTTTACCTTTGAAAATGGCGACATCGCCGTCCAGATGGGCACCCCGACCGACTGTGTCTATCTCGGCGTGAACGCGCTGATGCGCCCGCGTCCGGACATCGTGGTTTCCGGTATTAATGCCGGCCCCAACCTGGGCGACGACGTCATCTATTCCGGCACTGTGGCCGCGGCGATGGAAGGCCGTCATCTGGGGTTCCCCGCGCTGGCCGTGTCGCTGAACGGCTATCAGCATTACGATACCGCCGCGGCGGTAACCTGCACCATTCTGCGCGCCCTAAGCCGCGAGCCGCTGCGTACCGGGCGGATCCTTAACATCAACGTGCCGGATCTCCCGCTTGATCAAATCAAGGGCATTCGCGTGACCCGCTGCGGCAACCGCCATCCGGCCGACCAGGTGATCCCGCAACAAGATCCTCGCGGCAACACCCTGTACTGGATTGGCCCGCCGGGCGATAAGCGCGATGCCGGGCCGGGCACCGATTTTGCGGCAGTGGATGAAGGCTATGTTTCCGTGACGCCATTGCACGTCGATTTAACCGCCCATCAGGCGCATGAGGTGGTCACCGATTGGCTGGAACGTGTCGGGGTTGACAGGCAATGGTAAGTAAACGTGTTGAAAGTTTGTTGAATCAACTGCGCACGCAGGGCATCGTCGATGAACGTGTCCTCGAGGCGATCGCGCTGGTCCCGCGCGAAAAGTTTGTTGATGAAGCCTTTGAACATAAAGCGTGGGAAAACACCGCGCTGCCGATTGGCCAGGGGCAGACCATCTCCCAGCCGTATATGGTGGCGCGGATGACCGAGCTGCTGACGCTGACGCCGGAGTCGCGGGTGCTGGAGATCGGCACCGGTTCCGGCTACCAGACGGCCATCCTGGCGCATCTGGTGCATCACGTATGCTCGGTAGAGCGAATTAAGAGTTTACAGTGGCAGGCGCGTCGTCGCCTGAAACAACTTGATTTACATAATGTTTCAACCCGTCATGGCGATGGGTGGCAAGGTTGGCAGGCGCGGGCGCCGTTTGATGCCATTATTGTGACGGCGGCGCCGCCGGAAATACCGACCGCGCTGCTGGCGCAGCTGGATGATGACGGCGTGCTGGTGCTGCCGGTCGGCGAAGAGCATCAGTTTCTCAAACGGATCCGTCGTCGGGGCAACGAATTTATCATTGATACCGTCGAGGCCGTTCGCTTTGTTCCCCTGGTGAAGGGGGAGCTGGCCTGAGACCCGGATTATTCCAGGTTTTTTTTGCCTGACTTTAGGCGTAGGGTGGACACATTTTTCAGTGTCCTGGCCGGGCGCCGCCCGGTAAGCAAGATATTGGCAGTTAACATATTCCTGGGGGATAAATGAGCGCGGGAAGCACCAAATTTACCGTCAGCCGTATTGCGGCTCTTTCACTGGTTTCACTCTGGCTGGCCGGGTGTACCAACACCAATAATCCGCCTGCGCCGGTTAGCTCTGCCGGCGGCGCCGCCTCTTCCAGCACCAACTCCGGCATGCTGATTACGCCGCCACCCTCCGGCGTCAAGTCCGCTCCTCAGGCGCAGCCGATTCAGCCGATGCAGACCCAGACCATTCAGCCGCAGCCGGCGCCGGTGGCGCAGGAGCCGGTACAGACGGTAAATGGCCGGATCGTTTACAACCGCAAATATGGCGATATTCCGAAAGGTAGCTATACCGGCGGCAGTACCTATACGGTAAAACGCGGCGACACGCTATTCTATATCGCCTGGGTCACCGGCAACGATTTCCGCGACCTGGCGCAACGCAACAACATCCCGGCCCCGTACGCGCTGAACGTGGGGCAGGTACTGCAGGTCGGTAACGCCTCAGGCCAGCCGATCACCGGCGAAAACGCCGTTTCTCAGGCCAGCGCCAGAGCGAGCGGCGGTGCGACGACCAGCACAACTTCTGCACAAAAATCGACCGCGGTGGTTGCTTCACAACCGACTATTACGTATTCTGAATCTTCAGGTGAACAGAGTGCTACCAAGATGTTGCCTAATAATAAACCAGCGACCACAACCACAACGGTTGTCGCGCCGGTGACGGCACCAACAACGGTGAGCACAACCCAGCCGACTGCAAGCAGTACGTCAACCAGTTCGCCGATCTCAGCATGGCGCTGGCCGACTGATGGCAAGGTTATCGAGAACTTTAGCGGCGCGGAAGGCGGCAATAAAGGTATCGATATTGCAGGCAGTAAGGGACAGGCTATTGTCGCGACCGCCGATGGGCGCGTCGTCTATGCCGGTAACGCACTGCGCGGCTACGGTAATCTTATTATCATCAAACACAACGATGATTACCTGAGTGCCTACGCTCATAACGATACCATGCTGGTTCGGGAGCAACAGGAAGTCAAAGCGGGGCAGAAAATCGCTACCATGGGTAGCACCGGAACCAGCTCAACAAGATTACATTTTGAAATTCGTTACAAGGGGAAATCCGTCAACCCGCTGCAGTACTTACCGCAGCGATAATTTGGCAAAGTACGGATAAGCGAAGCATCAGCTAACAGGCGCCAGGGCGGTGTCTACGTTCCTCTCGCAGAGAGGGCAGGGGAAATCGTCCAGGCGTCGTTTGTTGATGTGCCGTGGAAGGTGCTTTGCTCAGGGATCACGGGTAGGAGCCACCTTTATGAGTCAGAATACGCTGAAAGTTCATGATTTAAATGAAGACGCGGAATTTGATGAGAACGGAATTGAGGTTTTCGACGAGAAAGCCTTAGTAGAAGAGGAACCCAGTGATAGCGATCTGGCTGAGGAAGAGCTGCTGTCGCAAGGCGCAACCCAGCGCGTACTTGACGCCACTCAGCTTTATCTTGGAGAGATTGGTTATTCCCCACTGCTGACCGCGGAAGAGGAAGTCTATTTCGCGCGTCGCGCACTGCGTGGTGATGTCGCTTCACGCCGTCGCATGATTGAAAGTAACTTGCGTCTGGTGGTGAAGATTGCCCGTCGTTACAGCAATCGTGGTCTGGCGCTGCTGGATCTGATTGAAGAAGGTAACCTCGGCCTGATCCGCGCCGTTGAGAAGTTTGACCCGGAACGTGGGTTCCGTTTTTCGACCTACGCGACCTGGTGGATCCGCCAGACTATTGAACGGGCGATCATGAACCAAACCCGTACGATCCGTTTGCCGATCCATATTGTTAAAGAGCTGAACGTCTATCTGCGTACCGCGCGCGAGTTGTCCCATAAGCTGGACCACGAGCCTAGCGCGGAAGAGATCGCCGAACAGCTGGACAAACCGGTCGATGACGTCAGCCGTATGCTGCGTCTGAACGAGCGCATCACCTCCGTGGATACTCCGCTGGGTGGCGATTCAGAAAAAGCGCTGCTGGATATTCTGGCCGATGAGAAAGAGAACGGCCCGGAAGACACCACGCAGGACGATGATATGAAGCAAAGTATCGTCAAATGGCTGTTCGAACTGAACGCCAAGCAGCGTGAAGTTCTGGCACGTCGTTTTGGTCTGCTGGGTTATGAAGCTGCCACGCTGGAGGATGTGGGCCGTGAAATTGGCCTGACCCGCGAACGCGTGCGGCAGATCCAGGTGGAAGGTCTGCGTCGCCTGCGGGAAATTCTGCAGGGACAGGGGCTGAATATCGAAGCGCTCTTCCGCGAATAAGACGTTTTCTGTCAAAAAGGCCCCCTCGAAAGTCGGGGCCTTTTTCTTTGGGCTAGCCGAGGCGGGTTTCCTGCAGATGGCGCCAGACAATTTTCCCTTCCGCTTGCTGAAAAATCGCCGTCGACCAGCGAACGTTCTGACTGCTATCCGCCAGCGTTTGGCTTTCACGATATAGCACTGCGGCGCCGTCGTGCCACTCGCTGATGATTTCCATCTGATCCACTACGATATCTAACCCCGGACGGCTGCCGCCGGCGTGGTGGAAAAAACGGCTCACCGTTGGGTAGTCCATCTTCTCACCGCTCAAGGGGATCATGGTAAAATCGGCGGCAAAACGCTTCATCAGCGCCTCAGCGCTTCCTTCGCCATGGCTTAACCAGCGTTCGATAAGGACATGGGCATCAAGGACTTCCTGCAGATAAGGATTCATGACTTCTCCAGAGTGGTGTGCAGGCGATGGATAATCGCCCGATTATTCAGCCGCAGGCAAAACAGCAGCGGCAACAGGGTAATGACGGCGGCGCTAATAAATACCCCCTGCCAGGCGTAGGCCGGCGGGAATACCCTCAGCAGCAGGGCGAGCAGGGCGCTGCCGGCAAAGAAGCTGAGCTGGCGGTTAAGATTCCATAGCGCGCTGGCGTCAGGCATCTCTTCGGCAGGCGTATGCAGGAAAGCGCTGCTTTGCGCGGTGCTGCTGCATAAGCTGCCTCCGCCGCCCATCAGCGTAAAGGCCAGAATCAACAGCGCCAGCGGGCTGTCCGCATCGATCTTCAGCAGCAGCATGATCCCCATCGCCTGAAGCAGGCAGCCGATGACGACCAGCGGCCGGGGCCCGAAGCGGTTGAAATATCTGCCGGTAAAGGTGATGGCGGCAAACGAGGCCAGCGACCAGGGCACCATCAGGGCACCGATTGCCCCCGGCGCCATCCCGGTGACGCGTTGCAGGTAGTACATCCCCACCACGTTGACGCCAATAAACATCCCCGGCACGCAGAGGTAGATCAGCATCGCGAAGCGCAGCAGGGGATCGGCCAGCAGCGACAGTGGAAGAAAGCGAGTCGGGCGAACCGGACCGGGGGTGTCGTTCAGCCATTGCACCGCCAGCACAAAGGTTAGCAGAGCCACAGGCAGGCTGGCGAAAAAGACCCAGCGCCAGCTGAACGCCTCGACTAACAGGCCGCCGATCGCCGGCGAGCAGGCGGGGGCCAGCAGGCCGACCAGCATCACCGCCGCCGACAGCTTCGCCCGCTCATGCGGCTGAAACAGCGGCCACGTCAGCGCCTGGCCGAGGGGGATTAACAGCCCGCCGCCCATCCCCTGCAGCGTCCGCCATAAAATCAGTTCGCTCAGGCTGTTGGCAAGTCCTGCCGCCAGCGCGCCGAGGCTGAACAGCCCCAGCGAGAGTAAAAACAGCCGTTTCGCCCCCCAGCGCTCGCTGAGCCAGGCGCTGAACGGCACAACGACCGTCAGACTGAGAATATAGGCATTACTGACCCACGCCAGTTGCGAGACGGAAACCGCCAGCGCGCGGCTGATTGCCGGAAAGGCGATGCTGGCGATAAACATATTGATCAAATCGAGAAAAAAACCGAACAGAAAAACGGTGGCAACGCGGTGGCGGTAGGTCATGGTTCACTCCCTCAGACAGGCGGCTACTGTAAACCTGCCGCAGCGAGGGATAAACGGGACTAATCGGGATATACTGTCTGAATATTTTTGACAATCATCCGGACGACGATGCTTAATCTTCAGCGCGTGGCCATGTTTATCGCCGTGGTAGATGCCGGCAGTTTCACCCTGGCCGCAGCGGCGCTGGGGCAGACCAAGGCGGTGGTCAGCTTTAACGTACGGCAGCTGGAAAATGAGCTGGGGGTGACGCTGCTGCTGCGTTCGACGCGGCGTTTGCGGCTCACTGACGCCGGGGTGCTGTTCTATCAGCGCGGGGTAGCGCTCCTGAACGCGGCGGAAAATCTCCAGGATGAGGTGCGGGCCAGCCATAGCGGCTTAAGCGGGGAGCTCCGGATCACCACCACGCCGGAGTATGGCGCGCAGGTTATCATTCCAGCGCTGGCCGCGTTCGCCCGTCGTCATCCGGCGCTGCGGGTGCGCCACGTCTCCTCCTCCCATCATGCCGACCTCATTTCAGAACGATTTGATGTGGCGATACGCCTCGGTACGCTGGCCGATTCCCGCTATCGTGCGACGCGGATAGCCAGTTTCGCGATCCTGCCCGTCGCCTCTCCGGCCTGGCTGGCAAGCCATCCGGTGCAGACGCTGTCCGATCTGGCGCAAGCTGAGTGGATTATTCACGAGCGCCTGCCGACGCCGCTGCGCTGGCAGCTGCGCACGGATCACCAGACAGAGGTGGATTTCGCGATAGCCAGCGCGCCGCGGTTTTCTGCTGATAGCGCTACGGCGCTGATGAGCTTTGCTCTGGCGGGATGCGGCGTCGCCTTGCTGCCCGCATGGCTGGTAGCCAAAAAGGTGGCGCAGCGGGAGCTGGTGCCGCTCCTGCCGGAATACCATTTCCCACAGCAGGGCGTGTATGCCCTTTATCCCGACTCGCAGCATTTGCCGACCCGGGTGCGGGCATTTATTGACTTCCTGCGCGAGAAGGTCGGTTAAGCGCCCGTTCAGGGCGCCATCATTTTGTGCACCAGCCGGGAGAACTGCTCGCGCTCGTCATCGCTCAGGCGGCCGAGAAACTCGTCATCGACCTCATTGCCCTGCGGAATGGAACGGTTAAGCAACGCCTCGCCTTCGTCGGTCAGATAGACAAAACGGCGGCGTTTATCGGCCGGATCGTGCTCCCGGCGCACCAGGCCGCGCGCTTCCATTCGGCTGAGCATCTCCGCCAGCGTAGCCTTGGTGCTGACCGCCGCTTCAATCAGCGCCACCTGTTCGATCCCGGGGTGCTCCGCTACCGAGCGCATCACCGCATACTGAGGTTTAGTCAGGTCCGGCAACGCCTGCTGCCAGCGGGCGGTATGCTGTTGAAAAAGCTGGCGCAGCAGGTGGAATGCTTCGTTTCGTAACTCCATGAATACTCCGTAACAAAACTGTCACCTCTATGATAGCCGTTCGTACGCCTTTTTATACCCTTTCTGCGTTTTGATTAAAAATGCGCACGTGTACGAACGATCTTGCCAATAAGGGCTGGAGGGGGTAGTTTAAATATAAAGTTCGTACACGAACAAAAATAATGAGGTCTGGAATGAAACTGATTATTGGGATGACGGGGGCCACCGGGGCACCGCTTGGGGTGGCATTGCTGCAGGCGCTGCGCGATATGCCGGAGGTGGAAACCCATCTGGTGATGTCGAAATGGGCCAAAACCACCATCGAGCTGGAAACGCCCTGGACGGCGCGCGAAGTGGCCGCGCTGGCGGACTTTTCCCACAGCCCGGCAGACCAGGCCGCCACCATCTCATCCGGTTCATTTCGTACCGACGGCATGATCGTTATTCCCTGCAGTATGAAAACGCTTGCAGGCATTCGCGCGGGTTATGCCGAAGGGCTGGTGGGCCGCGCGGCGGACGTGGTGCTCAAAGAGGGGCGCAAGCTGGTGTTGGTCCCGCGGGAAATGCCGCTCAGCACGATCCATCTGGAGAACATGCTGGCGCTGTCCCGCATGGGCGTGGCGATGGTCCCGCCGATGCCAGCTTACTACAACCACCCGGAGACGGTTGACGATATCACCAATCATATCGTCACCCGGGTGCTGGATCAGTTTGGCCTCGACTATCACAAAGCGCGCCGCTGGAACGGCTTGCGCACGGCAGAACAATTTGCACAGGAGATCGAATAATGGCTTTTGATGATTTGCGCAGCTTTTTGCAGGCGCTGGATGACCAGGGACAACTGCTGAAAATCAGCGAAGAGGTGAACGCTGAGCCCGATCTGGCGGCGGCCGCCAATGCGACCGGACGCATCGGCGACGGTGCCCCGGCGCTGTGGTTCGATAATATTCGCGGCTTTAACGACGCTCGCGTGACGATGAACACCATCGGCTCGTGGCAGAACCATGCCATCTCGCTGGGCCTGCCGCCTAACACGCCGGTGAAAAAGCAGATTGATGAGTTCATTCGCCGCTGGGATAACTTCCCGGTGACGCCAGAGCGCCGCGCCAACCCGGCGTGGGCAGAAAATAATGTTGATGGCGATGATATCAACCTGTTCGATATTCTGCCGCTGTTCCGCCTCAACGATGGTGACGGCGGTTTCTACCTCGATAAAGCCTGTGTCGTTTCGCGCGATCCGCTGGATAAAGATAACTTCGGTAAGCAAAACGTCGGTATCTACCGCATGGAAGTGAAAGGCAAGCGCAAGCTCGGCCTGCAGCCGGTACCGATGCACGATATCGCGCTGCATCTGCACAAAGCGGAAGAGCGTGGGGAAGATCTGCCGATCGCCATTACTCTCGGTAACGACCCGATTATTACCCTGATGGGCGCCACGCCGCTGAAATACGATCAGTCTGAATATGAGATGGCTGGCGCGCTGCGCGAGAGCCCGTATCCCATCGCTACCGCGCCGCTGACCGGCTTTGACGTGCCCTGGGGTTCGGAAGTGATCCTCGAAGGGGTCATTGAAGGGCGTAAGCGTGAGATCGAGGGGCCGTTCGGTGAATTTACCGGTCACTACTCCGGCGGTCGTAACATGACGGTAGTGCGTATCGACAAAGTCTCTTACCGCAGCAAACCGATTTTTGAATCGCTCTACCTCGGTATGCCGTGGACCGAGATTGACTATCTGATGGGCCCGGCGACCTGCGTACCGCTGTATCAGCAGCTGAAGGCTGAGTTTCCGGAAGTGCAGGCGGTCAACGCCATGTACACCCATGGTCTGCTGGCGATCATCTCCACCAAAAAACGCTACGGCGGTTTTGCCCGCGCGGTGGGCCTGCGGGCGATGACCACTCCCCACGGCCTCGGCTATGTGAAGATGGTGATCATGGTTGATGAAGACGTCGACCCGTTCAACCTGCCGCAGGTGATGTGGGCGCTCTCCTCGAAGGTTAACCCGGCGGGAGACCTGGTGCAGTTGCCGAACATGTCGGTCCTTGAACTTGACCCAGGCTCCAGCCCGGCAGGCATTACCGACAAACTGATTATCGACGCCACCACCCCGGTTGCGCCGGACCTTCGCGGCCACTACAGCCAGCCGGTGCAGGATCTGCCGGAAACCAAAGCCTGGGCTGAAAAACTGACCGCTATGCTGGCCAACCGTAAATAAGGAGAAGAAGATGATTTGTCCACGTTGCGCCGATGAAAAGATTGAAGTCATGGCGACCTCGCCGGTGAAAGGGGTCTGGACCGTGTATCAGTGCCAGCACTGTCTTTACACCTGGCGAGATACCGAGCCGCTGCGCCGCACCAGCCGCGAACACTATCCGGAAGCGTTCCGCATGACGCAGAAAGATATCGATGAGGCGCCGCAGGTGCCGCACGTACCGCCGCTATTGCCGGAAGATAAGCGTTAATGAAAGGGGCCCGCTAAGTCGGGCCTTTTTTATATTTAGTACAATTATGGAAATTATTTTTTCATTAAATTAAAAAATTACGTGAAGGGTTAATATACCGGGATGACTTTGCGAGCCTGCATCCAGATTATTATAAAATTCGTCTGATTAATTCCTTGCAGATAAATTTCACGCCCTGACGAGTGTAGAATTGCGGCGGGTGCTTGAGGCTGTCTGGCCTTGAGCATTACCAGGCCCCCAGACAGACGAAAGCCCCAGGAGATATTTCTATCAACTGAGGCTAGCGAATGAACATAGACAATTCAGATGTTAGTCTCTTCTTTGCAGGGAGGCAAGATATGCTGACAAAATATGCCCTTGTGGCAATCATCGTACTCTGTATTACGGTACTGGGATTTACGCTGTTGGTGCATAGCTCACTATGCGAGCTGAGTATTAAAGAGCGTAATATTGAGTTTAAAGCTGTTCTCGCTTACGAATCGAAGAAGTAGCATCCGCGCGGGGGCAACCCCGCGTATTGGTTGTCAGGACGTATCCTCTAGCACCCATTTTTTTGTTTGCTAAAACGGCAGCGCTTCACAGCGCTGCCGTTTTTCACCTTAATGGGTGGCTAGACCAGGCTTTTCAGACGGTAGATCCACTCCAGCGCCTGACGCGGGGTCAGGGAGTCCGGATCAAGATTTTCCAGCGCCTCAACCGCAGGCGAGGTCTCTTCCGGGGCGGCGAGTAGCGACATCTGCGTGCCGTCGACCTGGGTCGCCGCCGCGTTGGGCGAGATACTTTCCAGCTCGCGCAGTTTCTGCCGCGCGCGCTTGATCACCTCTTTCGGCACCCCCGCCAGCGCGGCGACCGCCAGGCCATAGCTCTTGCTGGCCGCGCCGTCCTGCACGCTGTGCATAAAGGCGATGGTATCGCCGTGCTCCAGCGCGTCGAGGTGGACGTTGGCAACGCCTTCCATTTTCTCCGGCAGCTGAGTGAGCTCGAAGTAGTGGGTGGCGAACAGCGTCAGCGCCTTGATTTTGTTGGCCAGATTTTCCGCACAGGCCCACGCCAGCGATAGCCCGTCGTAGGTGGACGTGCCGCGGCCAATCTCATCCATCAGCACCAGGCTGTGTTCGGTAGCGTTGTGCAGGATATTGGCGGTTTCAGTCATCTCCACCATAAAGGTCGAGCGGCCGCTGGCCAGGTCATCCGCCGCGCCGACGCGGGTAAAGATGCGATCGATGGGCCCGATCTCCACCTTCTGCGCCGGGACGTAACTGCCGATATAGGCCAGCAGCGCAATCAGCGCGGTCTGGCGCATATAGGTACTTTTACCGCCCATGTTCGGCCCGGTAATGATCAGCATCCGCCGCTGCGGCGCCAGCTGCAGCGGGTTAGCGATAAACGGCTCTTTCAGCACCTGCTCGACCACCGGATGGCGGCCTTCGCTGATGCGAATGCCTGGCTTATCGCTAAAGGTCGGGCAGCAGTAGTTCAGGGTTTCCGCGCGTTCCGCCAGGTTGACCAGCACGTCCAGCTCGGCCAGCGCGCTGGCGCTGGTTTGCAGATCGGCGAGATGCGGCAGCAGCAGGTCGAACAGTTCGTCATAAAGCTGTTTTTCCAGCGCCAGCGCTTTGCCCTTGGAGGTCAGCACCTTATCTTCGTATTCCTTCAGCTCAGGAATAATGTAGCGTTCGGCGTTTTTCAGCGTCTGGCGGCGCACGTAGTGGATCGGCGCGAGGTGGCTCTGGCCGCGGCTGATCTGGATGTAGTAGCCGTGGACGGCGTTGTAGCCGACTTTCAGGGTATCGAGGCCCAGCCGCTCGCGCTCGCGGATCTCCAGCTTATCGAGATAATCGGTGGCGCCATCGGCCAGCGCCCGCCACTCGTCCAACTCTTCGCTATAGCCCGGGGCGATGACCCCGCCGTCGCGGACCAGCACCGGCGGGGCGTCGATCACCGCGCGCTCCAGCAGTTCGCGCAGTTCGGTGAACTCGCCCATTTTCTCGCGCAATTTTTGCACCGGCTGACTGTCAACGTCGGCCAGCAGCTCACGCAGCAGAGGCAGTTGCTGCAGGGCATGACGCATGCGGGCAAGATCGCGCGGCCGGGCGGTACGCAGCGCCAGACGCGCCAGAATACGCTCCAGATCGCCGACCTGGCGCAGCACCGGCTGCAGCTCGGTATAGCGCTCCTGCAGCGCGCCGATGGTCTGCTGGCGCTCCACCAGCACGGCGGTATCGCGGACCGGCATATGCAGCCAGCGCTTGAGCATCCGGCTACCCATCGGCGTCACCGTACAGTCGAGTACCGAGGCCAGGGTGTTGTCGGTGCCGCCGGCCAGATTCTGGGTGATCTCGAGGTTACGGCGGGTGGCGGCATCCATAATGATGCTGTCCTGCTGGCGTTCCATGGTGATGGAGCGGATGTGCGGCAGCGAGGTACGCTGGGTGTCTTTGACATACTGCAGCAGGCAGCCGGCGGCGCACAGGCCGCGCGGGGCGTTTTCGACGCCGAAGCCGACCAGATCGCGGGTGCCGAACTGCAGGTTTAGCTGCTGGCGTGCGGTGTCGATTTCAAATTCCCACAGCGGGCGACGGCGCAGACCGCGGCGGCCCTCGATCAGCGACGATTCGGCAAAATCTTCCGCATACAGCAGTTCCGCCGGGTTGGTGCGCTGCAGCTCTGCCGCCATGGTTTCGCGGTCGGCCGGTTCGCTCAGACGAAAGCGCCCGGAGCTGATATCCAGCGTCGCGTAGCCGAAGCCTTTGCTGTCCTGCCAGATGGCGGCCAGCAGGTTGTCCTGGCGCTCCTGCAGCAGCGCTTCATCGCTAATGGTGCCCGGGGTGACGATACGCACCACTTTACGCTCGACCGGCCCCTTGGTGGTGGCCGGGTCGCCAATCTGCTCGCAAATGGCCACCGACTCGCCCTGATTGACCAGTTTGGCGAGGTAGTTCTCTACGGCGTGGTGGGGGATGCCGGCCATGGGTATCGGTTCGCCCGCGGAGGCGCCGCGCTTGGTCAGCGAGATATCGAGCAGCTGCGAGGCGCGTTTCGCATCGTCATAAAATAGCTCGTAAAAATCCCCCATCCGGTAAAACAGTAGAATGTCAGGATGTTGCGCCTTCAGCTTGAGATACTGCTGCATCATCGGCGTGTGGGCGTCGAGATTGTCAATTGTGCTCATGGGGTGTTATCCAGATCCCTGATTTGAAATGGCTGCGATTTTGTAGTTGTCGTCGTTATCACATGGATGAGACATAATAACGGAGATGGGCAGGTGAGGGAAACCGACGAAAGCACGCGGCGCGATCCGGATTCCAGTTGCAGAGGGGGCGGGGTACCGTCACAGTAATTGAACCGCCGCCACGCGATCGTCTTCATACATTACGTTCGCCGTCGATGTTGTTCTGCCTTCTGGCCGTAGACCTCGTTACGACAACGGCTTGTGGTTGCTAGTCGTAAAGCCATTTACCTGCTTTTGCTGATTCGGCAAACATTTTGATAGTTAAAGGTTTACGCGTTTTTTCTACATCTTCTCGTTTTACTTTAAACCACCGAGTTAGCATTGGAGTATTCTCCCAAGGGAAATAACACGACCATTTAACACTGGAAAGATCAACATTAAATTTTTGTTCAAATTTATTTAAAGCGTCATGCAGATCGTCGCCGGGAGCATCAAATAAGTCATAATCAAGTTCCAATGGGATTTCTTTCCAATTTTTATCTAAACGGGTTGAGATCTCATCTTTAAACAAGTCTAAAACCTGATCTTGAATGCTTTTCATTAAAAGGATGTCCATTGTATACGGTCTTTGGGGCGAGCTATTAGGTTGTATTTTTCCTGAGTTTTTCTTGAAACTTGATAAATTGAGTTTACAAGTCCTATCCAACCTAACCACGGAACATAACGGGCGATAACACATCACAACCACCTTTGATTAGTGCCCCACCGTCGTCGTATATCCACATATTACCTGGAATAGCCATGCTTCTTCTTCCCTCTATTATCATTAGTAAGAAAACAGTGTATCGAGTTGATTAAGCGCAGTAAATAATCAATGTGTCGTTTTTGGATTAATACGGGAAATATCTTCTCTGTAATGATGGTTTATATTTAAAAATAGCTGTCGTAAATATTTCATTGGGTTATTACGCCATTGGTATAGATTTTAAATATAAATGACCCTCAATAATATAATGCAGGCAATTATTGCCAGAAAGCGTAAGCGCGGCGCGATCCGGATTCCAGTTGCGCCGCGCGGGGATTATGGCGCCAGATAAACCTGGGGGACCGCGTTGTCCGGGTGCTGGACGAGGCGGACATCCGCCCCGTACCAGTGATGGATAACCGGCTGCTGGATCACCTCCTGCGGCGTGCCCTGGGCGACCAGATGTCCCTGGTGGAGCAGCAGGATGCGGTCGGCCCACAGGGCGGCGAGGTTAAGGTCATGCAGCACCACGCAGACGTGCAGTTGCCCGCCGGCGGTGAGCCGTTTGAGCAAACGCAGCAGGTGCTGCTGATAGTAAAGGTCCAGCGCCGAGGTGGGCTCATCGAGAAACAGCCAGCCCTGCGGCGCGCCGTCGCGCCATAGCTGCGCCAGACAGCGGGCCAGCTGTACCCGCTGCTGCTCGCCGCCGGAGAGGCCGGGATAGCGGCGACCGGCAAGGCCATCGCAGCCGGTGACGGCCATCACCGCCGCCAGCACCGCCGGATCCGCCGTCGCGCCCCACGGTGAGCGTCCCATGGCAATGACCGTTTCCACCGTCCAGTCGGCCTGCAGGGCCGTTCGCTGCAGCATGACCGCCCGCCGGCGCGACAGCGCCTCGGGGGACCAGGCCTCCAGCGGCTTGCCTGCAAGATGGCGGGTGCCGCTGTCCGGAGTCAGATAGCCGGTCAACAGGCGCAGCAGAGTGGATTTCCCGGCGCCGTTCGGCCCGATAAGCGCCGTCATCTCGCCGCCGCGCAGCGCGACGGAGACGTTGTCGATAATCTGTCGTTTACCAAGGTGAAGTGACAGCCCCTGGGCGCAGTATTCATTAACCATGTCTGGAGTTCTCCCGACGAAAGACCAGCCACAGAAACCAGGGGGCGCCCAGCAGGCTGGTGAGCAGACCGACCGGTATCTCCGCCGGCGCCGCCACGGTGCGGGCCAGGGTGTCGGCCAGCAGAAGCAGGATCGCGCCGGCCAGCAGCGAGCCGGGGATGAGTCCGCGATGGTCCGGTCCCAGCCACAGGCGCATCAGGTGCGGCACCACCAGGCCGATAAAGCCGATGACTCCGCTGATGGCCACCGCGACGGCCACCAGCACCGCGCTGCACAGCAGCAGCCAGCGCTGCAGCGCCTGCACGTTGACCCCAAGATAGTGCGCCTCTTCATCGCCAAGCTGCAGCAGATTGAGGCGGGACGCCATCCACCACACCGCCAGCGCCGCCGGGATAATCAAGGTCGCGGCCACCAGCAGCGTCGGCCATTCGGCCTGGCCCAGACTGCCCATTCCCCACAGCGACAGCTGGCGCAGCTGGGCGTCATTGCTCAGCCAGGACAGGACGCCGACCAGCGCGCCGCACAGCGCGTTGATGGCGATCCCCACCAGCAGCAGGCGCGACAGCGAACCCTCCTCCGCCCGACTGAGGATGAAAATCACCACCATCACCGCCAGGCTGCCAATAAACGCCGCCAGCATCGGCATATACAGAGCGATCAGCCCCGCAGCGGAGAACGGGAGCACCAGCCAGCTGGCCACCGCCAGCGCGGCGCCGCTGCTGATGCCCAGCAGGCCCGGGTCGGCAAGCGGGTTGCGAAACAGCCCCTGCATCACGCAGCCGGAGAGGGCCAGCGCCGCGCCCACCAGCAGGGCCAGCAGCACCCGCGGCAGACGGATGGTCAGCCAGATATGGCGCAGCATGTCATCCCCGGAAGGCAGCAGGTTGACCAGCGGCAAGCGCATGGCGCCGAGGGTGGTGGCAAACAACGTCAGGGAGACCAGCAGCAGCGTCATCAGCAGCAAACGGCGAGCGAGGGCAGGGCGCATCAGGGCAACTGCTCCGCTTTGTTTCTCAGCGCGATTATCGCCTGCGGTGTGCGCGGCCCGAAGCCCAGCAGGGCCATATCGTCGATCGTCAGCAGCTGTTTATGACGCCCCGCCGGGGTCTGCGCCAGGCCGGGCAGTTTCCACAGCCCGGCTTCGCCGCCCATCCCTTTGAGACCATCGGCGGAGATCACCACCAGATCCGCCTGGCTGGCGGCGACCCCTTCCTGCGACATGGCGCGATAGTGGTCGAAGCCCTGCATCGCGTTCTGCAATCCGGCGGCGCGAATGGCGCCATCGGCCGCGGTATGCTGTCCGGCCACCAGGGTATTCATTCCGCCGTGGCTGAGAATAAACAGCACCCGCTTAGCAACCGGCTGCGTGGGAATGGCGGCGATCTGCTGCTGAAGCTGCTGGCGCAGCGCGTCGCCTGCCGCCGTTTTGCCTAACGCTTCGGCAATGACGGCCACTTTGTTATCGATCGCGGACAGACTTTCGCCGCCCGGCACGTTCACCACCTTCACCCCGCTCGCCTGCACTTTGTGTAAGACCAGCGAGGGCTGCGCCTGGGCGCTCGCTAACAACAGCTGCGGGCGTAACGCGAGGATCCCCTCGGCGTTCAGCTGTCGCAGGTAGCCGACGTTCGGCAACTTTTGCGCCGCCGGGGGCCAGCTGCTGGTGCTGTCTCGCGCCACCAGGCTCTCCTCCGCGTGAAGGGCATAAACGATCTCAGTGACATCTCCGCCGAGTGTGACGAGCCGCTCAACGGCGGCGTGACTCAGCAGCGGGAAAGCGATCAAGAGCAGTAACCAGCGCATCATGCGGGCTGCCCTTCACGGGTCAGGCGGTCTACCTGCTGGCGCCATTGCGTCTGCTCGGGGTGCCCCTCGCTGCGCTGGCCGTAGAGCTGGGCAATCTGGGTGCCGTCTTTAGCGAACAGTTCGACGCTGGTGACGTGTCCGTCCGAAGTCGGCTTGCGGGTCACCCACACTTCATCGAGGCTCTCTTCGCGCAGATGCAGGGTAAAAGTAGTATTGAAGATATTCAGCCAGCCGCGCATGGGGGCCAGCTTTTCCAGGGCGCCGGTAAAGATCTGCACGCAGCCGCGATTGCCGACGAAAATCATGATTTCATTGCCCTCCTGGCGCACCGTCTCCAGCAGCGACGGCAGCGCATGGCGATCCACGCGGCAGGCGAGGTCGTCGCTCACCAGACGGAAGGCCTGCTGGCGGGAAAGCTGATATTTACGCAGCAGACCGAAGAACTGGTGAACGTCGGTCATCGCGCGCCAGTCGTTCTCCAGGGCGGCGCCGTCGGCGGTATCGGCATATTTCACCGGCTCCAGCGGGCGCAGGGTCAGCGGTGCCGGCGCCGCCACCCGATATTCCGCGATCAGGGTCTCCCAGGCCGCCATGTCGGTCTGCGTGGTCGCATAGACTTTCAGCAGGGCGTCGCCGTGGTGGTCGAAAAACTGGATGCTCTGACGGCCATTATCGTTCAGATGGAAGGCGCTGGCCCACTGGCTGAGGAACAGACGCAGGTCGAGCGCGCGCGGGTTCAGCACCAGCCCGGCGTGGCCGCTGAGGTGCTGGTGCGTGAACTGGCCCACCTGCTCATGCACGGCATACTCGTTGCGGCAGATGCATTTGGTTTCGCCGACGCGCTCCAGGGCGGCAATCAGCGCCCGGGCGTCATCGCTCAGGCGCACGGCATCATGGCCGAGGCGGGCGGCGGTCAGCTCGGCTTCGCTGATCCCCATTTCCGCGGCGATATCGCGGGCATATTTCGCGGTACTGGCCACTTTGGTGGCCTGGTAGCGCTGCCACAGGTCAGGGTGTGCATTTGGCATAATCATATCCTTCTCGACGATGAATATCCCCGGCCGGCGGGCCGGGGGCAGGTGCGTTATTATTCGGGCAATCAGAAGTCGACGTTGACGCCCAGCTGCCAGGTGCGGCCCGGCATCACCGCCAGCGCTTTATCGTTGGCGTCCTGGTTGGTGCCGGTCTCGATATTGCGGCTGCTCAGGTAATCCCAGTATTTACGATCGGTGAGGTTGTAGACCCCGCCATTGAGGCGCACGTTTTTCGCCACCTGCCAGTACGCGGTCCAGTCCAGCATGCCGTAGCCCGGCACGCGCATATAGTCGCTGCTGGCATCGGTGATGGCGGATCCGCTGTTGCTGTAGCTTTCGCGGTTGGTGGCGGTCGCCTGTTTCCCTTTGACAAAGGTCGCCGTCAGGGCGGTGCCGTAGCGTTTCGCCGGATCGTCCCACGCCACGCCGACGATGGCTTTCATCGGCGCCACGCTGTCGAGGTCGACGTATTTATCGCCGCTGTAGCTGGATTTCGATTTCCCTTCGCTATAGCCGAGGGCGAGGGTGGCGCTCAGGCCGTCCACCTGCTCAAACCAGGTGCCAAAGTTAAATTTAGTGCTAATCTCACCGCCGTAGATATAGGCTTTATCGCGGTTTTCCGCCTGATAAATGGTGTAAATGTTCGACGGCACATTCGTGAACTGGCCCGGATTGTTGGCGCGGGTATAGCGGGTATAGGCGATAAAGTTCTTATAGCTGTTGTAGAACAGCGCCGTGCGCAGGGTGATGCCTTCGGTAACTTCCCCTTTCAGCCCCCACTCGAGATTATCGCTGGTTTCCGTCTTCAGATCGGTATTGCCGATCAGGGCATACTGCTGGCTGCCGGCGTAGCTGGAGCCGAGGTTCCAGGAGCCATACAGCTGACTGGCGTTGGGGAACTGCGCCCCGCGCTGGTACTGCAGGTAGGTCATCAGGCGCGGGGTGAGGTCGTACTGGAAGGTCAACGACGGCAGAACCTGGGTATCGCTGTTTTTGCCGTACAGATTCGCCACCGACGATTCGCTCAGCACGCTGCTGTTGGCGGCGAGATCGGACAGATTTTCCGGCTTAGTCGATTGATGCACCACGCGCACGCCGGGAATAACGGCGAAGTTGTGGCTGTCGAGATCGAAGTTGATCTTATCCTGGACAAAGCCGCCGAGGGTGTAGCTGCGGCTGTCTGCCTCCGGCTGCATGATCTCGCTGTAAACGCTGGGGATCGGCGACTGGCTGAACGGCCGCTGGGTTTTGCTGGTGCTGGCGTTGAAACCGGCGCTCAGATCGTGGCGGCCCAGGGTTTTCGCCAGCGCGGTCTGCAGGCCCCAGGTGTCGGTATCGTAGTTAGAGTTCACCGTCTGCATTCTGCGGGTGACGCTGTCCGGCATATAAGTCCAGTCATGGGCTTCGGTATGCTGGTAGTAGATTTTTGTGGAGACGCTGTCGAGGTAGTCGTTCATCGGCGTCCAGTCATCCTTCAGGCTCAGGCCCCAGCGCCGGGTCTGGCTGGTCTGGTTGGCGGTGCCGATGGTGCTGTTGCCGCTGGAGTCCCAGGTATCGTAGTGGGTGTGGTTGGTTTTATGGTAATAGTCGAAGGTGCTGGTCAGCTTGTGCTCATCGTTAGGCTGCCAGATCCCGGAGGCCAGAAAAGCATCGGAGTGCCAGTTCGCCGGGTAGGCGTCGAGGGTGCCGCTGTTGTTTTCGGTTTCCTGGCCGTCACGGCGGCTATAGACCAAAATCCCGCGCAGGAACTCATCGCCGCCGGCGACGGTCACCCCGTTGTGCCAGCTGCGATCCGCAGAGTCGTAACCGCTGCGGTAGCCGAAGGCGCTGGTCTTGCCCGGGCGCAGGTAATCATCCGCTGATTTCGGGCGGAAGGAGACATTCCCCCCGATAGCGCTGTTGGCCGTTTCCGTCGAGGTGGCGCCGGACTGGATATCCACGCTGCCGTACATATACGGGTCGATATAATCGCGGCCGATGCCGAAGGTGTTGAGCCCGGCGCGGCCGACGTAGCCGCGGCCGGTGGCGTTGGGTTGCGCGATACTGTCCACGTCGATGCCGACGCGGTTGCTCTCCATACCGCGAATGTTGTAGCCGGTGTAACCTCCGCGGTCGAAGCCGCTTTTGCCGTTGCCGGAGCCGCCGCTGGCCCCGGTGGCGCTGATGAGCGGCTCATAGCGCATGATCGAGCCAAAATCGTTAGCGCCTTTATTCTCCAGCTCCCGGGCGCTGATGCTATGTTCGCTACCGGCTTTCTGCACCGGCGCGGGGGCGGTGACGGTCATTTGTTCCGAGGTGTCATCCACCGCCTCGCCGCTAACGGCGGAAGTATCTGCTGCGATGGCAGAAGTCTGATAAATTGCTGCAAACAAAGAGGTCACCAGCAGGCGTTTTTTACACCATGCTGCTGACGGAGTCGATTTGTACATAGTCGCCACGCCTTGATCGTTATTAGTATCGGCTCACGCGTTACTTCCAGAGTTGCAGGTTGCTCCGTCTTTTCCGTTGCGGATGGGGTCTTACTCCATTTGTTGATTGCGAATGGTAATGATAGGTATTATCGTTTGCAACAAAATAATCATGTGTTCTTCATTTAAACTGCACTTTGTTTACAATTTGCCCTTTCAGACTTAGCGAGACGACGATGAACTCAAAAGCGGCCATCACCATCACCTACTGTTCCCAGTGCAACTGGATGCTGCGCGCCAGCTGGATGGCGCAGGAGCTGTTACATACCTTCAGCACCGACATCGCCTCGGTGACGCTGGTGCCGGGGACCGGCGGGATCTTCACGATCGATGTCGACGGTCAGCAGATCTGGGAGCGCAAGCAGGATGGCGGTTTTCCGGATGCGGCCGAGCTGAAACGCCGGGTGCGCGATGTCTGCTTCCCGGAGAAGCCGCTGGGCCATGTGGATAAAGGTGACCAGAAGGGGTGACAACCCCCTCCGGACGACAAGCGCCCGGAGGATAAACCGTTAGCGGGCTAACTGCACGTCAACCAGCACGCTTTGTCGGCGGGTGCGTATGAGGGATACCGCTTCTTCCAGCACGCCGGGGAGATCTTCGGCCCGGGAAACCGACAGGGCCGCCGCGCGGCTGGAGGCGGCGATCGCGGCGAAATCCGGCGAGGTGGTAAAGGCGGTGGCCGGAATGGTTTCCGCGCGGGCCGCGTAGCCGTCCGGGTAGAGCGCTTTGGTGCCGCCCGCGACGGCGCCCCATCCGCCGTTATTTCCGACCACGACGAGGACAGGAAGCTTCATTACCTCCGCAATATGGTGGCAGACCGCAGGGTTGGCGAACAGGTACGACCCGTCGCCGACGGCGGCAATAATCAGCTCTTCCCGGCGCGCAAGCTGCAGCCCCAGCGCGATGGGCAGGGCTTCGCCCAGGCCGCCGGCCAGCGCTTCCTGGTAATAGCTCTCGGCATGGGTCAGTCCGGCAAACTGCGGCAGCGTGGTCAGTTCAGAAACGATCCGGCCGCGGTGTTGATTAGCCAGATGGCCGAGGCAGTAGCTGAGCCAGGGTTTGGTAATGGCCCCGGTCTGGCTGGCATGGAGAAGCGCGTCGCGCTGGTTTTTCTGTTGCTGGATGCGGTTCTGCGTATATGCCGCCCGCTCTGCCACATGCTGCTGGCGGGCGGCCTGCAGCGGGCGCAGCGCCTCTTCCAGCAGGCTGAAGACTTCATCGGTCTCGCCCGCCAGGTTGATGTCCGCGCGATAGCCGCGAACCGGGTAGCGGGAGAAGAGCGGATCGGGGCCCATCTGGATCACGGTGCAGTCCTGGCGACAGTCGCCCTCGGCGATCATCCATGGCGCCTGCGAGTCGACCACCAGAATCACATCGGCGTCAGCGAGCCAGACGCTGGGATCAGCCCCGGCGAGCAGGGGATTATCGGCGCTCAGGGTAACCTCGGTGCCCCAGTATTCCACCAGAGGGATCGCCCATTCGCGCACCAGACTATCGAGGCGCGCAAAGCCTTCCGCCGTTCGGGCGCCGCGCTGGGCGAAGATGACCGGGTGTCTGGCGCAGGCGATTGCCTCGGCTGCGCGGGCGATATCTTCCCGGACTGGCGCATAGCGGACCGGCTGCTGCGAAGGGCCAGCCTGCAGCGCGGTCTCATCGACGGCAAAGGTTTCGCACAGTGGCTCACGCGGTAAGCTCAGGTAGACCGGCCCTTTCGGCAGGGAGCTGGCGATCGCCCAGGCCCGGTCAACATGCTCGCCGATCTGATCGGCCAGCCGCAGTTCAAAATCCCACTTCACGGATTCACGGATCAGCGCCGCCTGGTCGCGCATCTCCTGGCCGTAGCCAATCGGCGTATTACGGCAGCCGAAGTGGGAATGTTCGCTTATCGGCGTGCGGCCGCCAAAAATCAGCACCGGGATATTGCTGTTCGCCAGATTGATGACGCCGCAGGCGGCGTTGGCTAGCCCGACGTTGGTGTGAACCATCACCGCCTGCACCTTGCCGGTGCCGAGGTAATAGCCATGGGCCATGCCGATGGCGGCGTTTTCATGCGGGCAGATCACTAACTCCGGTACCTTTTGCCCGGTCGCCCGGGCCTTTGCCCAGGCTTCAATGACTGGAGGATAATCGGTGCCCGAGTTGATAAAAATATACGCCACGTCCAGCGCCTGTAGCCGATGCAGTAAAAGTTCAGCAGCCGATAATGTGATAGAGGCCATATTCTCTCCGTATTCACGCGGTGTAATCGCGGTAATTAAAAGGTTAAGAAAATAAATCCGCCCATCGTAATGATGGAGGCAATAATACTCAGCGCCATCGTCGAGGCCATTTCCTGCTCGCCGGTTTTATACTGCATAGCAATAATTATCGCGATGGAGCCTACCGGGATAGCCATCGTCAATACGACTTCCTTTATTTGCTCCATGCTGAAGCCCATTTTTAATAAAATGAGATAGCAGGCGCCGGGGACCAGAATATTGCGGGCGATAACGGTGATAATGGTAGCGGTGGTGATAACAATGCTGCGCGTATAGAGCACGATCCCGGCGGCAAACAGCGCCAGCCCGCCAGAGGCTTTGCCCAGCAGACCCAGCGACATCGAGATAGTCTGCGGAATATGGATATCCGCCAGCACGATGATCAGGGCGATTACCGGCGACCAGACCACGGGTTGTTTAATGGCGTTCACCACCCGTGCGCCAAAGGAAATATGCTGGCTCTTATCGCCGGTGGCGACCGACATCAGTATCATCACCAGCGGCAGCTGGAAGACGTTTTGCGTGATGCTGGACACGGTGATCAGCGACGCGCTGACGGTGCCAAATAAAAAGGCCAGCACTGAGGTGCCGATAAACGGGACTGCCGGCGAGCCGATGGCCAGCGCCTGCAGCGTACTGAGGGCGAGGTCGCGTCGAAACAGATAGCGGGCGACCAGTAAGGGAATGACGAAGCTGAGAATCAGCGCCAGGATGATAGCCACGGCGACCGGGCCCATGGTCATGACGATGTGTCGCGGCGTCATCACCATATTGCTGAAAATACTTAGCGGCAATGCGTAGAGCATCACAATTTTATTGATGTCTCCCGCCTGCTGCCAGTTAAAGTCTTTTCGTTTACCGCTAATATAGCCGATGATGACGGTAATGATGACCGGTAATATAGCGCCTGAAATTAATAGAATATTGTTCTGTGTCATGGTGATATATTCTCATTATAAATTATCTTCGGTTCAGAAATGTGTTTTGCCGTGGGTGGTGAGATAAATAAATCCTTTTGAAGTATGCGTTCCGGTGATTTTTGAGCGTATTGATAGCGATATTTATTCGCTAAAAAAGGGCGTAGGGGAAATGCAAAAACCGTTTATTCAATGAGTAAATATCATGCCAATGAAATTTAAGCAGATTCAGGCATTTATTACCGTCGCCCGCGAAGGCAATATGACCCTGGCCGCAGAGAAAATGGGGATCACCCAGTCGGGACTGAGCCGACTGCTATTGAGCCTGGAAGCGGACCTGAGCGCATCCTTATTCGAACGACATAAGCACGGCATGGCGTTGAGCGAATATGGCAGCGCCTTTTTACCCTACGCGCTGACGATGCTGAATACCGAACAAAAGGCGCGCGAGGAAATTGAGCTCATCCGTGGCGCCGGGAAAGGCATTCTGCGGATTGGCTGCGTTTCCAGTCTGCTGACCAGCCATTTCATCGATAAGCTGGCGGCTTTCCATCAGCACCATCCCCAGATCCATCTGCGGATCGTCGACCGCATTGACTCCGAGCTGTATAAGCTGTTGCTGATGCACGACATCGATATCGCCCTCTGCGGTCCCTTACCGCATGATGAGAAAATCGTGGTGCGGGGCAAAATTAACTGGCAGGACCGGATCTGCATCGTCGCCAGGCAGCACCACCCGCTGCATCAGGCGGCGGACGTCACCCTGGAGGCGATGCTGGACTATCCGTGGATCATGCCGCCGCCGTCTAGTACGCCAATGAACATCCTGGCGGATATCTTTCGCGCCCGGCAGTTGCCCTGTCCGCAACCGGTTATTGAGTGCGCCTCATCCTCGGCCATTAAGGCCTTTCTGTGCGAGAGCGATCTGTTAACGTCAATGCCGGCCCCGGTTTACCGACACGAAGAAGCGCTTGGCCTGCTGCGCCCGTTTGAGCTCGAGGGCAGCGTTTTTATCCGGGATTTCTATGCCTACAGCCATTTCGGGGTTCTGTCCGGGGCAGCCCTGCAGTTGATTCAGCATCTGAAGCAGTGAGTCTGGTCGGGTATGGATATTAAGGTGTATGATAAATACACCTTAAGAGCAGGCGAAAGGCGGGGAGATGGGGAAGCGTATCGAACGGGAAAAAATGACGATTCAGCGGATGATTGCCCTCTACCAGCGGCGCAGTCCCGAGGCGCAGGCCGATGATGCGCACTATCAGGCGCTGAACGCCTACGCTGACAAGCGCCTTGATAAGTGCGTGTTTGGCGAGAATAAACCGGCCTGCAAGCAGTGTCCGGTGCACTGCTACCAGCCGGCGAAGCGCGAGGAGATGAAGCAGATTATGCGCTGGGCCGGGCCGCGGATGCTCTGGCGCCACCCGATCCTCACTGTTCGCCATCTGCTGGACGACAGGCGCCCGGTGCCGCCGCTGCCGGAAAAATATCGACCGAAAAAGTAGCGGCTTTCCCTGGTCAGCGCTGCGCAGCCGGGCGACAAGTCGTGCTCTTGTAGCCCCGGCAAGGCGTTAGCCGCCACCGGGGATAATTGCTGAAGTTTTCTGTTTCTGACTATCGCGGATCGTGCTTGCGACAAAGGCGACCACAAACAGCGCGGTAAACAGCACTACGATAGTCGGCGCTGGCGCGCTGTCGAGATAGAACGCCAGCCACACCCCTCCCGCCGAGCAGCCGATGGCCACCGCTACCGCCAGCAGCAGGGCGTGGATAAAGCGTCTCACCAGCAGAAGCGCGATCGCCCCGGGGGCAATCAGCAGCGAAATCGACAGAATAATCCCCACCGACTGCAGCGTCGCGACGATGGTCAGGGCGATCATGCACAGCAGGCCGTAGTGCAGCAGTCCGCCGCGCAGGCCGCTGGCTTTAGCCTGCGTTGGATCGAAGGCGTGCAGCAAAAAATCCCGCCATTTGAGACCGATAATCAACGCAATCACCAGTGCGATCGCCGTCGTTTGCCCAATATCGCGGAGGGATATTCCCAGCATATCGCCGAACAGGATATGGTCGAGATGAACATCGGACTGGATCGCTACGTACAGCACCAGTCCGGCGCCAAACATGCCGGAGAAGACAATCCCCATGATGGTATCGCGCTTGAGTCGGCTGTTATCGTCGAGAAAACCGGTCGTCACGGCGCACAGCAGACCGGCGATAAACGCGCCGATGGCGAAGGGGATGCCGATAATGTAGGCCAGCACCACGCCCGGAAAGACCGCGTGGCTCATGGCGTCGCCCATCAGCGCCCAGCCTTTGAGCACCAGAAACACCGACAGCAGCGCGCAGGGAATGGCGACGACGATCGATATCGCTATCGCATTGACCATAAAAGGAAACTGGAACGGGGCCAGGAACAGGTTCAGCATGCGGCCTCCCTGGCGCGGCGGCGGCTGGCCAGCAGGCCGTGCTTCGGCGCGAAGATAAAGGTGATGAGGAACAGCAGCGTTTGCGCGACCACGATAATGCCGCCGGTGGCGCCGTCGAGATAGTAGCTGAGCCAGGCGCCGAAGAAACTGGTCAGGCTGCCGATAGACACGGCGATAGCCAGCAGGCGCGGGAAGCGATCGGTTAACAACCACGCGGTAGCCCCGGGAGTGACCACCACGCAGATGACCAGAAAGGCGCCGACGGTCTGCAGCGCCGCCACGGTGCAGGCGGCCAGCAGGGTAAAGAACAGCAGCTTCAGGCCGCGGGTGTTCAGGCCAATCGAGCGGGCATGGTGTTCATCAAAGAAGGTCACCATCAGGTCTTTCCATTTCAGCAGCAGAATCGCCATTGAGATAAAGCCGATCGCCGCCAGCTGGATAATATCCTCCGGGGCGATGGCCAGAATATTGCCGAGGATGATGGTCTGGATATTCACCGACGTCGGATTCAGCGACACCATAAACAGCCCGATCCCGAAGAAGGAGGAGAAGATCAGCCCGATAATAGCATCCTCTTTTAGCCGCGAGCGCTGTTGCAAAAACAGCATGCTGCCTGCCGCCAGACCGCCGGAGAGAAATGCGCCGAGCGCGAAAGGCAGGCCGAGCATATAGGCCCCGGCGACGCCGGGCACAATCGAGTGGGAGAGGGCGTCGCCAATCAGCGACCAGCCTTTGAGCATCAGGTAGCAGGAGAGAAACGCGCAGACGCCGCCCACCAGCGCCGACACCCACATCGCATTGAGCATATAGTGATAGCCAAACGGCTCCAGCAGCCAGCTCATCGTGGGCCTCCCGCCGCGCGCCGGCTGATAAACGGCCGCTCGTCATCGGTGATAACCTGCGCTTCCGCGCCGGTCAGCGCGACGTGGCGCAGCACGCCGCTGAAAGCCCGCTCCAGATTCTCGGCGGTGAAGGTGGTTTCTGTCGGGCCGCTGGCCAGCACGGTGCCTTTCACCATCACCGTATAATCACAAAATTCACTCACTGACCCGAGGTTGTGGGTGGAGACCAGCATGGTACAGCCCTCATCGCGGAGCTCGCGCAGCAGGCTGATGATCCGCGCTTCGGTCTGCACATCGACGCCGGTGAAAGGTTCATCCAGCAGGATCACCTGACCCTGCTGAGCGATGGCGCGGGCAAGAAAGACGCGCTTTTTCTGCCCGCCGGAGAGCTCGCCAATCTGCCGATGGCGGTACTCGCTCATGCCCACGCGGGCCAGCGCGGCATCAACAATTTCGCGATCGCGCGGCTTTGCCCGCCGCAGCCAGCCCATATGGCCGTAGCGGCCCATCATCACCACATCCTCCACCAGCACCGGGAAGGACCAGTCCACCTCTTCCGACTGCGGGACATAGGCGACCAGGTTCTGGCGCAGCGCGCGGTTGACCGGCTGGCCGAGTATGGCGATCTCGCCGTGACCAACGCGGACAAAGCCCATCAGCGCTTTAAACAGCGTGGATTTACCCGAGCCGTTAACCCCCACCAGCGCGGCAATGGAGCCGCGCGGCACGCTGAACGAGGCGTCGCGCAGGGCAGTGTGGCCGTTGCGCCAGGTGACGGTGAGCTGGTTGACATACAGTCCCGCTTGCGCTGCATTCATGGCTGCTTCCTCATCCCGTCCTGGATACCGTTGACGATGGTTTCGGTGGTGACGCGCAGCAGGTCGAGCCAGGTCGGCACCGGGCCGTCGGCGGCGCTCAGCGAATCGACATACAGCACGCCGCCATAGTGGGCCCCGGCTTCCCGCGCCACCTGACGCGCCGGTTTATCGGAGATGGTGCTTTCGCTGAAGATGGTCGGAATGCGTTCTTTCTTCATGGTGTCGATAACCTTGCGCACCTGTTGCGGGGTGCCCTGCTGGTCGGCATTGATCGGCCACAGATATAGTTCGCGCAGGCCATAGTCGCGGGCCAGATAGGAGAAGGCTCCCTCGCTGGTGACCAGCCAGCGCTTATCCGCCGGTAGCTGCGCCAGTCTGGCCTGCAGCGGCGCCATCGTCTGACGGATCTTCTCTTTGTAGGCCTCGGCGTTACGGCGATAGGTGTCGGCGTGAGGCGGATCGTACTTCACCAGCGCATCGCGAATGTTATCGACATAGATCAGGGCGTTATCTGCCGACATCCAGGCATGGGGATTGGGCTTCCCGCTATAGGGGCCCGCGCTGATGCCCATCGGCTGGATCCCCTCGCTGACCACCACCTCCGGAACGCCCTGTAAGTGCTGATAAAAACGGGCAAACCACCGTTCGAGATTAAGCCCATTGCTGAGGATCAGCTGCGCCCCCTGCGCGCGTTTGATATCGCCGGGCGTGGGCTGGTAATCATGGATCTCCGCGCCCGGTTTAGTAATGGAGCTCACGTCGGCGGCGTCGCCGGCCACGTTCTGCGCCATATCGGCGATAACCGTGAAGGTGGTGATAACCCTGAATTTCTCCTGCGCGGTGGCCGGCGTCGCGGCCAGCAGAGCCAGCGCGCTGGCCAGCAGCAATGATTTCAGCGGTGTCAGGTGTAGCATAGGATCCCTCGCAATGGTGTGGTTAATTTCCCAGCGTTTATAGCCATTGCTATGTTATATAGCACAAGCTATTTATAAATGAAAATAATTCTTATTTGCATACGTGGGTAATAATGAGCCGGGAAACGAAAGCGCGAAAAGGGGAGGTAAGTCTGGCCCGGCGCCAGCCGGGCGAAGATCAAGAGATATCGGCGACCGACTGGCGCGGGATCAGGCGGCCAGCCAGCGAGCGGCCCTCGGTGGCGAAGGTTGGCCGGTCGTCAATCAGGCTGCGAATACGCTGAATACAGTTATCCAACAGCGCCTCCAGTGGCCAGGAGATGCAGGTCAGCGGCGGGTAGAGCAGCGAGGCGAGCGGGGAATCCTCAAGGCTCAGCAGGGAGACCTCCTGCGGGACGGCGATGGTGAATTCGCGCAGCAGACGCATCGCCTCAGCCGCGTAGCGGTCGCGTTTAACGATAATGACTGAGTATTTACTGAAGCTGTTAATTAAGGTCAGCAGCGCCTGCTCGACGTCATCGTTGGCCGTCAGCACCAGCTGGCGGTTAAAAGGAATGGAGTAGTTCTGCAGGACGTTGCGGTAGCCTTCCAGCATCTGACGGCTGGCATCGTCGCTATCGCTGTCCACCAGCAGGGCGATGTTGCGGTGTCCCTTGCCAATCACATAGCGGCAGGCGCTTTCGGTGGCAAAGGCGAAGTCATAGCCCTGGCTGTTGCTCCCGGCGACGCCGAAGCGGTCAAAGGCGATAACGTTGCGCGGCGCGTCGGCGGCAACGGCGCCCAGCACCACCACCGCCACGCACTGGCGCTGCAGATCGTCGATTACCGCCGCCTGCTCTACCGGGTCGCTGACGTACTGGACCAGCAGGCTTTTATTCAGCCCTTTCAGCGCCTGAGAGAGCAGCGGCAGCAGACGTGCGCCGTGGCTTTCGTCCTGCGCGGAAATCACCAGACCAACGTGGCTGGATGTCTGACTGGCGAGGTTTTGCGCGGCAAAGCTCGGGCGATAGTTGAGTTCTTCAACGGCCCGCAGCACAGCTTCCCGGCTCTCTTCGCGCACGCCCCGGGTGCCGGTCAGCACGCGGGATACCGTCGCTCTTGAGACATTCGCTAATCTTGAAACATCATCAATCGTTGGCATGGCTTTTTCTGTCTGAACATTTTCGCCTAGCTTAACATACCTGCTGAAAAAAGTGTCTACCGCTGCCCTTGCGCGGCGCCGGGAAGCCGGGGCAGCCAGGCCGCGCCGCGCACGCCGCTGGCGTCGCCGAAACGGGCCGGTTTGATCTGCGTGCGGCAGGTGTCGGAGAAGATCCACGGCACGATGGCGGCAGGCAGATCGCGATAGATCTGGCTGACGTTGGACAGACCGCCGCCCAGCACAATCACCTGCGGGTCGAGAATATTGATCACCGACGCCAGGCTGCGGGCAAAGGCATCGATAAAGTGTCGCCAGTGGGCCAGCGCGCGCGGATCGCCGTTTTGCGCCGCGGCGACAATGGCTTCCGCACGGGCTTGTTTCCCATAGCGGCGGGCGAAGCCGGTGCCGGAGAGATAGCTTTCGATGCAGTTCGTTTTGCCGCAGTAGCAGGGCTGCGGCGGGCCATCGCGCTCAGGAGTATAGCCCGGCAGCGGATTATGCCCCCACTCCCCGGCGATAGCGTTGGGGCCGCTGAGCAGCTGTTGATGCACGGCGATCCCGCCGCCGCAGCCGGTACCGATAATCACCCCGAAGACGGTGGTAGCTCCGGCGCCGGCGCCATCCACCGCCTCCGAAAGGGTGAAGCAGTCGGCATCGTTTGCCATCCACACCGGCTGGCCAAGCTGCTGCATGATATCCCGGCGCAGATCGTGACCGTTGAGCACCAGGCAGTTGCAGTTTTTAATGCGTCCGCTTTGCGGATCGATAGCTCCTGGCAGGCCGATCCCCAGGGTGAACGGCTGCGGGCTGACCGCGCGAATATCGGCAATCAGGGTCAGCAGCTGACGCATAAAGGCGTCATAGCTCTCTTTGTGGGTCGGCCGGCGCAGGCGCTGGACGCATTCGCCCGCCGGGTCCAGCAGTACGGCTTCCATTTTGGTGCCGCCAATATCTATTCCAAAATGTAACATAGTGACCTCGGGGAATCAGGCCCGGCCAGCGCGTCTGGCCGGGCAAGGCGCTAGGCGTGAAGCGGCTGCGCGCGGTAAATCGCAATCAGTTCGGCAATCAGCTCTTTCGCCAGAATGGAGGTCATCAGGTGATCCTGAGCATGGACCATTACCAGCGTCATTTTGGTTTTTCCCTCGCCTTCGTCAGCTTCGATAAGCTGGGTCTGTACAAGGTGAGCTTCGCGGGAATAGTGCGCCGCTTCCTGCATTTTGGCGTCGGCGGTGGCGAAATCACCCGCTTTAGCGGCGTGCAGCGCTTCGTAGCACAGGCTACGTGACTGGCCGGCATTGATGATGATCCCCATCACCTGTTCTTCTAATTCCATGATTATCCTCTGAATCGTTAGCGTTAAGCGGTTTGCGCCGCGTTGTCAGCCTGGCCGACGGCGTTTTCACGCTCCTGGGCCAGCAGCTGTTTTTCGTAAGCTTTGAGAAATGGCAGGTACATCACCATGGCGGTAGCCATACAAATGAGGCACAGGATCACCGGGCTAAAGCTCCAGTTCGCCGCCCACGAGGCGCCGATAGGCGCCGGCGTTGTCCACGGCGTCATCGACACTACGCGGCTGACCAGGTCCAGCTTCAGCGCGAAGTACGCCAGGGTCGCGTTGACCATCGGCACCAGCACGAACGGCAGGAAAAACAGCGGGTTCATGATGATCGGCGCGCCGAACAGAATCGGTTCGTTGATGTTAAATACGCCCGGCACGACCCCCATCCGGCCGATCGTCCGCAGATGCACGGCCTTGCTGCGCAGCAGCATCAGCGCCAGCGGCAGGGTGGAGCCGACGCCGCCGATCAGCAGATAGTGATCCCAGAAGCCCTGGACATAGATGTGCGGGATAGCGGTGCCAGCGGCCATGGCCGCCTGATTGACCGACAGGTTGGCCATCCAGAACGGGTTCATGATCCCGGTGACGATCAGCGCGCCGTGGATCCCGGCGAACCACAGCACCTGACAGACCAGCACCGACAGCAGGATCGCCGGCAGCGTATCGGAAGCCGCGACCAGCGGCTTCACCAGCGACATGATCGCTTCCGGAATGATCATCCCCAGCTGGGCTTCGATAAACAGGTTCAGCGGATGCAGCGTCAGAATGATCGCCAGCACCGGGATCAGGATTTCAAACGAGCGCGCCACCCCGGCAGGCACTTCCGGCGGCAGGCGAATGGTGATGTTATGCCGTTTGAGGAAGGCGTACAGCTCGGTGGAATAGATGGCCACCAGAATGGCGGTAAAGATCCCCTGACCGGAGAAGTAGGCAGTAGAGATCTGGCCATCTTTCAGCGGCGCGGCTACCAGCAGAAACGACATCAGCGACAGCATCCCGGCGGTCAGCGAGTCCAGATGATGGTGTTTGGCGAGGCTGGCGGCGATCCCGACGGCGATAAACAGGGTCATCACCCCCATGCTGAAGTTGAACGGCAGCATCAGCGCATCGCGATGATCGAGCGAAAATTGCAGCCAGGCGCGGGCGAATCCCCAGGTGGTGTCGGGTGAGAAGGGGGGAAAGATAAACACCAGCAAAAACGAGCCGACGATCATAAAGGGCAGGGCAGTGATAAAGCCATCGCGGATCGAGGTGACATATTTTTGCTGGCCGATCGCGCCGGCCAGCGGCGTGATCTGCCGTTCGATCACGTCGATCAGTTTAGCGTACAGAGAGCTCATGATCTTTCCTTAGTTCTTGTTTTCGATAAGGGAAAGGGCGAAATCAAGGACCGCGGCGCCTTTTTGCATGCCGTAGTCCATCATATTGATGGGTTCGACGCGGATACCGTATTTATCCGCCTGTTTTTGCAGATCCTGCTGCATGTATTTCACCTGCGGCCCCAACAGCACCACCTGATAATGGCCAACCTGTTCGGCAAACTCCGCTACGCCATAGGCGTTGATCTCTACCGGCAGGCCCCGCTGTTCGGCTTCCGCAATCATTTTTTTCATCAGCAGGCTGGTGGACATGCCTGCCGAACAACACAACATAATTTTTTTCATAATTACCGCTCCTGATGAGGTTGGATGAGCGGACTATAGTCAAAATGGATGCATTACGGAAAGCGCTTTCCGTTTGTGGATTTATTAATTGTGACCATGATCACCTATGGCAGGCTTTCACTTTCCGGTGTTGTGGGCGATCATCCCGGCGAGACAACCATTCGCAAAGGTAGGAGTATGAACATTCAGTTAATGAATGTGGCCGTGGACATCATCGAGCAGCGGCTGGCGCCGCTGGCGAACGTTCTGACGCGCAACAACCACATTACGGCGATGCGCGATAGCTTTGCGCTGGCTATGCCCTTTGTGATCGTTGGCAGCCTGTTAGTTCCCATTTTGTTTCCGCCCGTTTCCATCGACGGCGCCTCGCGTTTCGGCCAGGTCTATTTGCTGCTGCGGCCTATCCTGCTGCCGACCTTTCAGCTAACTATTGGCCTGGTGGCGCTGATTGTCGCCTTCGGCGCCAGCGCCAGTCTCGCCAAGCAGTACCGTCTGCCGGAACGGCTCTGCGGTTTAACCGGGTGTCTGGCTTTTCTGCTGTTTATCGGCTTTCGCGAGACTGCGGTGAGCAATGTTTATCTCGGCGGTATGGGGATATTTACCGCCCTGATATCCAGCACCTATTCCATTGAGATAATTCGCTTTTTCTACAAAAAAGGCTGGTGCATTCGCTTGCCTGATGAAGTGCCGCTGATGACCCGCAATGGCTTTCAACTGCTGATCCCGCTGCTGGTGGTGATGCTGTCGATAAGCGTGATGAATGCCATACTGCTGCAGACCACCGGACGCATCGTACCGGAGTTGATCAGCGAAGCGGTGCGGCCGCTGGTGCTGGCGTCCGACACGCTAATGGCGGTACTTATCTCTTTATTTATCTGTAACTTACTCTGGTTTATCGGTATCCACGGCGCGCTGATCATCACCGGGATCATGAACCCCTTCTGGATGACCTATCTGTTTGAAAATCAGCAGGCGCTGGCGGCGGGTTCGCCAACGCTGCCGCATATTTATCTGCAGGGGTTCTGGGATTTTTACCTGCTGATCGGCGGTATTGGCTCCACTTTGCCGCTAGTGCTGATGGCGATGCGCAGCCGCTCGCGGCAGCTGAAAAGCGTGGCCAAGATTGGCCTGCTGCCGTCGCTGTTTAATATCAACGAGCCAATACTGTTTGGTTTTCCGGTGATCATGAACCCGGTTTTTTTACTGCCGTTTCTCTTTGTTCCGCTGATAAATGCCTGTATCGCATGGTATTTAACTCAGCTGGGTATCCTCGACCGCGCGGTGGCGATGCTGCCATGGTCGATGCCTTCCCCGCTGGGGGCAGCATGGTCGGCGAACGGCAGCTGGAAAAATTTGTGCATGAGCCTGTTCGCGATGTTTAACGCCTGGATGCTCTATCGCCCCTTCTTCAAAGTGTACGAACGCCAGCTCGCGGAAACCGAACGCTGATCCTCTCGCCGTCGGCGGCTTATCCCCCGGCGGCACCTGCTCATCTCCTCCTCCTTCCGCTCCACTGCCGGCGCCCGGCGGCATTCTTGTCATTTTATGTGATCAGTCTCACGAATATATTCGCCGCAGAGCTAATTTTGTGAACCAGATAGGCAATTATGGAAAGCGCTTTCCGTAAGTGGATGTACATTTCCGTTTTTGATCCGTAAATTTCCCCTCCGTTATCGGTTCGTGTTAACAAACATAACGTGGGAAAAAAATAATGATAAAGCTGAAACACTCAATACCTCTGGCTCTCCTCTCGCTGGCAGGGGCCAGCAGCCCGGCCTGCGCCGATCCGAAGTATGATTTTGCGCTGCATGGCTATATCCGCTCCGGGATCCTGGCGAACTCCGATGGCAACCGCGCGGACTCCGTCGGCCTGATGCCGGACGGTAAGTGGCGACTGGGCAACGAAGAAGACACCAAGATCGAACTGATCCCCACCGTGACGCTGACGGCGGACAGCGGCGTGGTGGCGAAAGTGCAGGCCAACCTCACTCACCAGTCGAAATGCACCTCCGACTGGAACTGTCAGGATGACGATGGCCATGACGTACAGTTTCGTGAAGGGTTCGCCGAGTTGAGCAATCTGGATTTTGCGCCGGAGATGACCTTCTGGGCCGGTAAGCGCTATAGCAGCTCCAACACCTCCAGCCATCAGTTCGACTGGGAGTACATTCAGTACAACGGCACCGGAGGCGGCTTCGACAACATGGATCTCGGCTTCGCCCGCTTCGACGCCGGGGTGTACGCCTTTTCACCCACCGATGAAACCAAAGCCTACCCGGTGGATAAGGGAGATCAGGGCTACCCGGATGACTATTCTCTCAACCTGTGGCTGAAAAAGATCGCGGGGACAGGCTTCGATCTGGAGCTGATCGGCCACCACATGAACCGTAACGAAAACCATCCGACTTCCGCCGAGAAGGGCTATGGCGTGACCGGTATTTATAACTTTGACGGCTTCTATGGTCTGACCGGAGGATACTCCCGCCTCGCATTGCAGTACGGGAAAGGGCTGGCGGCGGGTGACTCGCTGGGTAAAAACGGCTGGGGCTGGGCCAATCTGGAAAACACCCAGTCCTGGCGAGTGGTGCTGGATAGCGTGGCCTCGATGGGCGACCTGGAGATCTCGACCTTCGCTTTCTGGCAGAAAGATAAAAACTACCGCTGGTGGACGGAAGATGAAAATGGCTGGGGACGCTCGATGTGGGTCGCTGGTATCCGCCCTTATCATCAGATCACCCGCAACTTTGCCATGCAGTACGAGCTGGGCTACGAATACCTGGATGACAAAAACTACAAAGGAGTAAACGGCAAAGGCAAAGGCGGCCTGACCAAAGTCACCGTTGCGCCAACGCTGACCTTTGACTCCGGTTTCTGGGCGCGTCCGCAGCTGCGCTTCTTCGTCACCTACGCGAAGTGGGATAAAGGTGTCTCCGATGCATTAGACGGTAACTACAACTGGGATACCAATACCATCACCGCCGGCGGGTATTCCCGCAGTGGCTCTACCGACACCGTTAACTTCGGCGTACAGGCCGAGGTCTGGTTCTAAGGAGAGACAACGATGAAGCCGATGAAAAACCTGCTGCTGATGGGGCTGCTGTCCGCGCTGGGGGCCGGCGGGGCGCTGGCCGCCGAGCGCTCGCACTTTACGCACTTTATCACTCGCGACGGCGCCACCCTCAAGGACGGCGACAAGGTGTTTCGTTTCGCCGGGATCCACGCGCCGGAGCTACACCGCATTGAAGACGACGCCCGCGGCCCCTGCAGGGCAGATCCGCGCGGCTGGGGGCAATACTTTAAATGGCCAACGGCCCAGGAGCAGCAAAACTGGATCCAGGCGATGGTGCAAACCGGGGCGAAAGCCCAGCGCGTCTACGTGCTGTCGGTGCAGCAGGAATTTGATAAGGCCTGCGGGCGCGAGACCCATATTCTGGCGCCGGAAACGGCGGACGGCATGCCGCGGCTGAATGAGAAAGCCATGCGGGTGTATGACAACATGATTGCCGAAGCGGATAAACAGGGATTGCGTCTGATCCTGCCGTTTATCGACCACTGGTGGTGGTGGGGCGGGCGCGAGCAGCTGGCGGCGTTCTATCATGAAAAAGCGGAAGACTTTTATCGGACCGATAGCAAGACCTTCAAAGCCTATCTGGATGTGATCCGCCAGGTTATCACCCGGACAAATACCGTCACCGGCCGCGCCTATTATGATGAAAAGGCGATCATGGCCTGGGAAACCGGTAACGAGCTGGAGGATACCAACGCCGATTTCCTGCATCAGACCGCGGCGTGGATTAAAAAATGGGCCCCTCATCAGCTGGTGGTAGATGGCACCTATAAGAAAATCAATTCCTTTGCGCTGACCGACCCCAATGTGGATATCGTCAGCAATCACTATTACACCAATGCCGATAATAACCATCCCGGGCAGGTGACGCAGGATCTGCGCGCCGTCGGCGGGCAAAAAGTCTATCTCGTCGGCGAGTTTGGCCTGCTGCCGGCGGATCAACTGAACGCCATTATGCAGTCGATTGTTCACAGCGAGGTCAACGGGGCGCAAGCCGCCGGCGGGCTTATCTGGGGCTTCCGCGGCCATCGTCACGACGGCGGCTTCTACTGGCATAAGGAGTCGACCGGGCACTACAGCTACCACCTGCCGGGGTTTGCCAAAGAAGGCGAAGCGAACCAGGAGCAGGCGGTGGTCGATCTGGTGCGCACCGCCGCGGCGCAGATGGCCGGGCAGCAGACGATGGCGCCGCTGCCGAAGCCGGAGGCGCCTTTGCTGCGCGAGACCACCTCGCCCTTCGCGATCAACTGGATGGGCGCTGCGGTGGGACGCAGCTACGATGTCGAACGCGCCGCCTCACCGACCGGGCCGTGGACGGTGGTGGGCCGGGATATCTCCGATGGTGTTAACGAATGGAATCCGGAAACCATGGTTCTGTTCCGCGACGATTATCTTCAGCTTCAGCTCGGGCATACGTATTACTACCGGGTGACGGCGAAAAACGAGAGCGGTCGTTCGGCTCCTTCCAATGTGATTAGCGTGCAGCATAGCGAGGAGAATCAGCCGCCGGTTGTCACGCTGGAACCGGCCCTAACCACCACGCAGGACCAGGGCGTCGAGCTTACTGCCAGCTGGCAGGACGATGGCCTGCCGTCGCGAGAGGTTAAGGTGGGCTGGCAGCACGCCGGCGATGGCCAGGTGCATTTCTGCCATGCCGATCGGGCTCAAACCCGGGCCTGGTTTACGGCGCCAGGCACCTATGCGCTGACGTTCACGGCGGACGATGGGCTGCTGAAAAGCAGCAAAACCGTGACCGTGACGGTAGGCGAGGCGACGGGGAAAGCGCCAGCGGATTTTTGTCGTTATCACGGCGAAGTTTATGGCGTGGCTGAGGGGCGGCTGACGGTGATGAAGAGTGATAAAGACGTGCTGACAGTTGGTGAGGACGGCTTCCTCGGCCCATTTGCCAACGAGGGGGATAAGGTCAGCTGGCAGGTGCAGGCGCCGTGGAGCGGTCAGTTCCTGCTCAATGTAACCTTCAACGGCAAATGGGGCGGTAAGCAGAACTCATTTGTCGTTAACGGGGGCGCTCCGCAGACCGTGGCCTTCCCGCAGACGGATGAGCAGGGCCAGCAGCTGCGGATACCGGTGACGCTTAAAGCCGGGAGCAATCAGATTGACTTCGGCCGCTTCGCCGGCGACTGGGGCTATATGTTCATTAAATCGATCGAAGTGGTCGCTGAGTAGTACGTTCAGGCTGCGCCAGACGGGCGCAGCCTTTTTTCGAAGGAGAGGTTATGCAGCAGTATCAGTTTCCGCAAGGGTTCCTGTGGGGGGCGGCGGCGTCCGGCCCGCAAACGGAAGGGGTCACCAATAAGCGCCATCGTTCCATCTGGGACAGTTGGTTTGCCGAACAGCCGGAGCGATTTTATCAGCAGGTAGGGCCGCAGACCGTGTGTGATACTTATCATCAGTATCCGCAGGACGTGGCGCTGATGAAACAGACCGGCTTCAACTCATTTCGTACCTCGATACAGTGGTCACGACTGATCGCTGATTTGGAAACCGGCGCGCCGGACCCGGACGCGGTGCGTTTTTATCACGCCTATCTGGATGAGATGATCGCCAACGGCATTGAGCCGATGATCAATCTCTACCACTTTGATATGCCGGAAGCGCTGCAGAAACAGTACGGCGGCTTTGAATCGGCGCACGTAGCCGAGCTGTTTGCCCGCTTTGCCCGCACCGCCTTTAGCCTGTTTGGCCATAAGGTTAAATACTGGATAACCTTCAACGAGCCGATTGTGCCGGTTGAGGGAGGCTACCTGTACGACTTCCACTATCCATGTAAGAAAGATGGCCGGCTGGCGGCGCAGGTGGCGTTTAACATTATGCTGGCGCACGCCAAAGCGGTAACGGCTTATCGTGAACTGGCGCTGGCGGGCGAGATCGGCGTGGTGCTCAACCTGACCCCGAGCTATACCCTCACCGACAGCGACGCGGATAAAAAAGCCGCCGGGTATGCCGACCTGTTTTTTAACCGCAGCTTCCTTGACCCGCTGGTAAAACATGAATTCCCCAAAGCGCTGTGCGAGATCCTTGCCGCCCACGACTGCCTGCCGACGACCAGCAAAGACGACGCGGCGTTGATCCTCAGCGCGGATATCGATTTTCTTGGGGTAAACTATTATGTGCCGCGGCGGGTAAAAGCGCGTGAGAGCGAATATGACCTCGATTATTTCACCCCGGAATACTATTTCGAAAACGCGGTGAACCCGCAGGGCCGCTTTAATCCTTATCGTGATAACAACGAGATCCTGCCGCAGGCGATCTATGACATTGCCGCCAATATTCGCGATAACTACGGCAATATTAAGTGGTATCTCGCGGAAATCGGCATCGCGATGGATCGACAATCAGAGGGCGAGCCCGGGGCGGACGGGGTGATAGACGATACTTTCCGCATCCAGCTGATGGAGGAGCATCTGGTGCAGCTGCATCGGGCGATAGCCGACGGCGCGAACTGCTTTGGCGTGCACCAGTGGACGTTTATCGACAACTGGTCGTGGATCAATGCCTTCAAACGGCGCTACGGCTTCTGGCGACTGGATCTGGAGACCGGCGAGCGACAGATAAAACGCAATGCGCTGTGGTTTGCCGAACTGGCGACCAGCAACGGTTTTACCAGCGATAAATAGCGCGCTGCGCCAGCGCTCCCTCTCACCGGCGCGGAAAGGGGGAGCGCGCGAGGTTACACCAGTTCGTCTTTATTAATACCCAGCCGCTTCATGCGTGACAGGAGCGTGGTGCGCTTGAGCCCCAGCCGCTGGGCGGCGCCTTTCGGCCCGGCCACCACGCCGTTGCTCTCCTTCAGCACCCGGACGATCAGCTGATATTCATCCTCACCTTCCTCAGGCAGGACCGCCGGCGTCCGCGGGGCTTCCACGATATCCCGCTCCGGCAGGGAGAGCTGCAGTACGTTGCCACGGGTGAGCAATACCGCCCGTTCGATAACGTTTTCCAGCTCGCGCACGTTGCCCGGCCACTCCATACGCGTCAGAGTGCGCAGGGTTTCCGCCGGAATGCTGTCGATATTGCGCCCCATGCGGCGGGCGATTTTAAAGGTAAACGCCTTCACCAGCAGCGGGATATCGTCGGGACGTTCGCGCAGCGGCGGCAGGTGGATCGGGAACACGTTGAGCCGGTAGTAGAGATCGCTGCGGAATTCCCTGTCGATAACCATCTGCTTGAGATCGCGGTTAGTGGCGGCGATCAATCGAACGTCGGTCTGAATCAGCTTGTTGCTCCCCAGACGTTCGAACTCCTGCTCCTGGAGGACGCGCAGCAGTTTGGGCTGCAGTTCCAGCGGCATATCGCCCACTTCATCGAGGAACAGGGAGCTTTTGTCCGCCAGTTCGAAGCGGCCGATACGCTGGGCGCTGGCCCCGGTGAACGCGCCGCGTTCGTGGCCGAACAGATCGCTCTCCAGCAGCCCGGCGGGCATCGCCGCGCAGTTCATCTTCACCATCCGCCGACCGTTGCGTCCGCTGAGGTTGTGGATAGCGCGGGCGATAAGCTCTTTGCCGGTGCCGGTTTCGCCGAGGATCAGCACGGTGCTGTCGCTCTGCGCCACCATCTCGACCTGCTTGAGCACATTGTTCATCGCCTCGCTGCGGCCGATGATCTCGCCGAATTCGCTCTCGACATTATTGAGCTGCTCGGTGAGGGCGAGGTTCTCATCCACCAGCCGCTCTTTCAGGCGCTGAATTTCGCGGTAGGCGAGGGCGTTATCGATAGCGATCGACACCCGCTCGGCGATCTGCCGCAGCAGCTTGAGATTGGTGGTGGTGAAGACCTGTTCGTCGCACTGCGCCAGCTTAAGCACCCCGAGCAGGGTATTGCCGGACATCAGCGGCAGCAGGCACAGGGTCTGGATCTTATTGCCCCACATCTCGAAGAGCATTTTCTCATACGGCGCGAGAGTGTCATGTTCGTGCAGATTAAGCAGCAGCATCTCTTTGCTTTTGAACACGCGCTCGGTGAGGGTGCCGGCTTCATCCACCTCGCTCTGGTCGTGAACCGGGTGGCTGGCGTCAAGATAATGCGTGGAATAGATGTTGAGCTTCCCCTTGCGGTCGCTGCGCAGCACCACGCTGATGGCGTCGATCCGGAAGTAGCGATGGATCTCTTTCGCCACCTCGCTGACCAGCTCGTCGATATCCAGTCGCGAGAGCACCGCGTTGGTGATCGCCACCAGGATGCGAAAGTTGTCGCGCTCGTGGCACAGCAGATCGTAATCGACGTTATTGCTGACCCGGTTCTGAATCTGTTCGGTGACGACGGCGACGATCTGCGCGAAGGTATGCAGCCGCTGGAACTCTTTCTCGCTCCACGGCCGGTTGTCACGGCGGAGGAATTCGCAGCCGCCGAAGATCCGCCCGTCCGCCGCCAGCGGCAGCAGCGAATAGTATCCGAACGGACGATACAGTCCGCTGCGGATAAGCTGCGGCCAGGTGTCGGCAAAGGTTTCATGATCGCAATGCAGGGCATCCGGCCGGGAGAGTAAGCGACGCACCGGACCGTGGGCCAGGACGGTTTCATCCTCGTAGCTTACCGGATGGCCGGCCTCATCGCAGGCGTACCTGGCCGCGCGGTGATTACCCGCGTTCCACAGGATGATGGCCGCCTCATCGGCCAGCGCGGACTGTTGCACCAGACGGGTCAGGGTTTCGCTTAGCGCGGCCAGATCGGGCTGCTGTAATAAAAGCCGGGTGATATCGAACAGCCCCTGCTGGCCGAGATCGCTCATCGGTGTATACGACATTGCTTACGTCCAAAACGCGCCGACAACGCGGCGCATAAGAAAATGATGGTACAAATAATAGTATGTTAATAAAGCGGTTATTGCCGCTTTAACCCATCCATGGGCGCCCGCTGGTTTGGGCAAAATAATTACGCTGGCTTTTTCCCGGCTCGCGCTGCGCTTAGCCGGGCTACATGTGCGCGCAGTTTTGTAGCCCGGATAAGGCGCCAGCCGCTATCCGGGACCCGACGCCGTCGTTAACAAATTCTCGGCAGCGGTTCGGCGTGGGGAAGATCGAGCGTCCGCTTCACGCCGTACAGCCCAACGGAACGTACGCCCGGGCGGGCGACCACTTCGCCGATTATCGCCGCATCGCGTCCTAACGCGTGAGACCGCAAATGCGCCAGCACGTTTTCCGCCTCGTCGCGGGCGACGGCGAGCACCAGCTTGCCTTCATTGGCGAAGTTCAGGGCGTCCAGACCAAGCAGCTCGCAGACGCCGCGCACTGTGTCGTTGACCGGCAGCGTTGCCTCCTGCAGTTCGATGCCGCAGCCGCTGGCGGCGGCGAACTCATGGGCGACCGCGTTAACCCCGCCGCGGGTGGCGTCGCGCAGGGCTTTCACTCCGCTCAGCGGGCGCAGGGTCTGGATAAGCGGCGTCAGCACCGCGCAGTCGCTGGACAGCGCGCCGTCCAGCCCCATCTGCTCGCGCAGGTTAAGGATGGTGGCGCCATGATCCCCCAGCGTGCCGCTGACCAGCAGCACATCACCGGCGCTAATCTGCTGCGTCCCCCAGTGAACGTCCGCCGGGATGGCGCCGATGCCGGCGGTGTTAATAAACAGCTTATCCGCCGCGCCGCGCGGCACCACTTTAGTGTCGCCGGTGACGATGGCGATCCCTGCCGCCCGGGCGGTGTCGGCCATGCTGGCGACCACCGCTTCCAGGGTGGCCATCTCCAGCCCCTCTTCGAGAATAAAGCCGCAGGAAAGATAGCGCGGGATGGCGCCGCTGACCGCCACATCGTTGGCGGTACCGCAGACGGCCAGCTTGCCGATATTGCCGCCGGGAAAGAACAGCGGGTCAATCACGTAGCTGTCGGTGGAGAAGGCGAGGCGGTCCCCCTGGGCGGCGAGCGCCGCCAGATCGAGGCGCGCCTGATCCTCCTGCTCCGCCAGCCAGGGGTTGGCGAAGGCCTGCATAAACAGGTCGCCGATCAGCTGCTGCATTGCCTGTCCCCCGCTACCGTGGGCTAACTGGACGCTTTTCATACTTCATTTTCCTGACTGCGATATTGATACCAGGCGGCGCAGGCCCCTTCAGAGGAGACCATTAGCGCGCCAAAGGCGCTTTGCGGATTGCAGGTGCTGGCGAAGAGCGGGCACTGGTGCGGTTTACAGCGGCCGGTCAGCACCTCGCCGCAGCGGGCGCGCGGGTCGTCGCACACGCGCTGCGGCGCCGGGCGAAAATGCGCCTCGGCATCGAAGCGCTGATAGGCTGGCGTAAGCTGCACGCCGGAGTCGCTGATGACCCCCAGGCCGCGCCATTCGCTGTCGCCATCCAGGCGGAAGACGTCGGCCATCGCCGCCTGCGCCAGCGGGTTGCCCTCATCCGGCACCACGCGACGGTACTGATTTTCCACATCGCTGCGCTGCGCTATTGTCTGCTCAACCAGCATCACCGCGCCTTGCAGTAGATCAAGCGGTTCGAAACCGGCGACCACTAAAGGACGGTGATAGTCGCTGGCGATAAAGCCGTAGGCCTCGGTGCCGATCACCATACTGACGTGGCCCGGGGCGAGAAAGGCGTCGATACTGTTGTCCGGCTGGTCCAGCAGGCTGCGCAGGGTCGGCAGCAGGGTGATGTGCTGGCAGAAAAAGTAGAAGTTATCGACGTTGCGCTCTCGCGCCTGACGCAGGGTCAGGGCGGTAGCGGGCATGGTGGTTTCGAAACCAAGACCAAAAAAGACCACCTCGCGCTGCGGATTTTGCTGCGCCAGCCGCAGAGCGTCCATCGGCGAGTAAACGATGCGGACATCGGCGCCGCGGGCTTTCGCCTGCAGAAGCGAGCCGTTTTTACCCGGCACGCGCATGGCGTCGCCGAAGGTGCAGAAGATCACTCCCGGGCGGCTGGCAATCTCAATGCAGGCGTCGATGCGCCCCATCGGCAGGACGCACACCGGGCAGCCGGGACCATGAATAAATTCGATGTTCTCCGGCAACAGCTGGTCGAGCCCGAATTTAAAAATGGCATGGGTATGGCCGCCGCAGACCTCCATGATGCGCAGCGGTCGCGCGGCGGTGTGCGGCAGCAGACGAGCACGCTGCTGAAGATGGGCCACCAGCTGCATCACCTGTTCGGGGGCGCGGTATTCATCTACGTAACGCATTATCGCTCCTCGCCGTACAGCAGCGCGCCGACGTCCGGCTCCACGTCAAACATATTTTGCAGCGCCTCGAGGGTGTCACGGGCTTCGGCTTCATTAATGACGCTCATGGCGAAGCCGACGTGCACCAGCACCCACTGGCCGAGCCGCGGCTGGCCCTGCTCATCAACGGCGCCGACCAGCGTCAGGTCGACGTCGCGCTGAATACCGCAAACTTCCACCTTCGCCAGCACGCCGTCGATGGCGCAAATTTGTCCCGGAATGCCTATGCACATCGCTGCGTCTCCAGCCAGGTGAGCCACTGCTCCATGCCTTCGCCGCTGGTGGCGGAGACAAGAATAATTTCAATATGCGGATTGACCTCGCGGGCGCAGGCCAGGCACCGCTCAACGTCGAAATTGAGATACGGCAGCAGGTCGACTTTGTTGAGCAGCATCAGGCTGGCGGCGGCGAACATATGCGGATACTTCAGCGGTTTGTCTTCGCCTTCGGTGACCGACAGCACCGCCACCTTATGGCGCTCGCCGAGATCAAAGCTGGCCGGGCAGACCAGGTTGCCGACGTTTTCGATAAACAGAATGCCGCGGTCAGCCAGCGGCAGGCGCGGGGCGGCATCGGCGATCATCTGGGCGTCGAGATGGCAGCCTTTCCCGGTATTGACCTGAATCGCCGGGGTGCCGGTGGCGCGAATGCGGGCGGCGTCATTGACCGTTTGCTGATCGCCTTCAATCACCGCGCAGTCGGCGCGTCCTTTCAGCCGGGTGAGGGTTTCGGTGAGCAGGGTGGTTTTGCCGGAGCCGGGGCTGGAAACCAGATTCAGCACCAGCTGCTGTTTTGCTGCGAAGCGTGCGCGGTTGCGTGCCGCCAGGCGGTTGTTTTTATCCAGCACGTCGATCTCCACTTCCAGCATCCGCCGCTGGCTCTGCCCCGGGGCGTGGGTACCCGCTTCGCCGTGGCCGTAATGCAGGTCGCCCTCTGGCGTGCGGGTGGGGGCGAAGTGGTCGATTTTGACACCGGTGATGGTCATCGTCTGGCGTGGGGCGGGCGCGAAGGGGGCGCTGCGGAACGCGGAATGCGGGTTTCGTTCGTCTCCTTCAATATAGAGGTTGCCTTCGCCACAGCCGCATGTTGTACACATAATTTACTCCAATTCTAAACGCTGAATCTGTAAGCCGTCATCCGCCACGATCTGCAGCTGGTCGTTATTGCAGTGCGGGCAGCGGCGAACGTGCTGCGAGACAAGATGGACGTACTGCTGACAGCGATCGCACCAGCATTCAGCCTGTTGTTCGGTGATATGCAATTCACACCCCTCCGCCAGCGTGCCGCGGCAGACCAGCTCAAAGCAGAAGGTCAGGGCGCTGGCTTCCACGCAGGAAAATGCGCCGACCTTAAGCCACACGCCGGTAACCCGCCGCGCGCCGGCCTGCTGCGCCTGTTGTTCAATAATTTCCAGCGCCCGCTGGCTGAGAGTGATTTCGTGCATAGTCGCCTCCGTATCGCGATGCGCCTTCTATGCAATAACGATGCCAGAATGAAATCGTCGTGGCAGTCAATGTCGATGTCGACGCCCCGGGGCTGTCATCGACATGTCGCATCGGCAGAGGTCGATAAAAAAACATAGTTAAATCAATTAAATAAAACCTGGCATGAAAAATGCTTAGAGGGTGCATCTCATGCTACGGAGAAACCGATATGACTATTTGGGAAATAAGTGAAAAGGCGGATTACATCGCCGACCGTCACCGGCAGCAGCAGGAGCAGTGGCACATCTACTGTAACTCGCTGGTTCAGGGGATCACCTTGTCGAAGGCCCGCCTGCATCACGCGATGAGCTGCGCGCCGGACAAAGAGCTGTGCTTCGTGCTGTTCGGCCATTTTCAGGTGTTCGTCGCCCTCGCGGAAGGCTTCAACAGCCACACCATCGAGTACTACGTCGAAAACAAAAACGGCGGTGATAAGTATCTGATTGCTCAGGCCACCCTCGCAATGGATGGCACGGTGGACGGCCGCATCAGCAACCGCTCCCGCGACCAGGTGCTGGAGCACTATCTGGCGATTATCGCCACCGTCTATGACCGTCTGTATGACGCCATGGAACAAGACCAACCGGTGGATTTAAGCCATCTGGCGCTGACCCACTGATCGTAAGGTGTCGACACGTGTCGAAAATGACACCTGCGCAACCTGATTTCGTCAAAAATGACTTTCACCCGAGGATGACCCGGTGAACCGTTTTGTAATTGCTGACTCCACTGTCTGTATCGGCTGCCGCACCTGCGAAGCCGCCTGCTCTGAGACGCATCGCCAGCACGGCCTGCAGGCTATGCCGCGGCTGCAGGTGATGCGTAATGAAAAAGAATCGGCACCGCAGATGTGCCACCACTGTGAAGATGCTCCCTGCGCCACCGTCTGCCCGGTTAACGCCATCCAGCGCGTCGATGGCGCGGTCCAGCTCAACGAGAGCCTGTGCGTAAGCTGCAAACTGTGCGGCATTGCCTGCCCGTTCGGCGCCATTGAATTTTCCGGCAGCCGCCCGCTGGATATCCCGGCGAATGCCAATACCCGGCTGGCGCCCCCCGCGCCGCCGGCGCCGGCGCGCGTCAGCTCGCTGCTCGACTGGGTACCGGGCGTGCGCGCTATTGCCGTGAAATGCGACCTCTGCCACTTCGATGACCAGGGCCCGGCCTGCGTGCGGACCTGTCCGACCAACGCGCTGATGCTGGTGGATAGCCGTGATATCGCCCAGGCCAGCAAGCGTAAACGCCAGCTGACCTTTAATACCGACCTTGGCGACTTGTCGCTGTTCCAGGCGCAACAGGGGGAGAGGGAATGAGTGTAATTGGATTAGTGAATCAGGCGGTGGCGTGGTATGCCGCCAGCGCCGTACTGGCCTTTCTGTTTGCCATGCGCAAACCGCTCAGCGGCGCCATTGCCGGGATCGGCGGCGCGGTGGCCAGCGCCATGCTGGTGGTCGCCGGCGGCGCCGCGCTGCTGATGCCGGAGCGGATCCACGGCGGCATGCTGCAGTTTCTCCACCTGACGATACGGGTGGGGGGCGTCAACGCGCTGTGGCTGCTGGCCATCGGCCTGTCGGCGCTGCCGGTGTCATTGTTCAATATTAGCTGGCATCGCCACCCGCAGGTGAAGGCCAACGGCCCGCTGGTCAACCTGCTGCTGGCCGCCGCGACCTGCGCGGTGGTGGTGACCAATATCGGTTCACTGGTGGTGATGGCGGAGATCATGGCGCTCTGCGCGGCGTTTCTCACCGGCTGCGCCGCCTCCGGTAAGCTGTGGTTTGCCCTGGGGCGTCTCGGTACTCTACTGATGGCCTGGACCTGCTGGCTGGTGTGGTCAACCTACGGCACCCTCGAGCTGGCGCAGATCAACCTTCAGGCGGTGGATATGATGCAGAACCCGCTGCACTGGCTGCCGGGTCTGGTGGGGTTCGCCCTGCTGGCCGGGGCGATCCCGCTGCACGGCTGGGCGCCGCAGGCTCACGCCGGGGCCAGCGCGCCGGCCGCCGCGCTGTTTTCCACGGTGGTAATGAAGGTTGGTCTGTACGGCATGCTGACCGTTTCGCTGGCCGGCGGCGTGCCGCCGCTGTGGTGGGGCGTGATGCTGCTGGCGCTGGGGATGATCACCGCCTTTATCGGCGGACTGTATGCGCTGATGGAGCATAACATTCAGCGCCTGCTGGCCTATCACACCCTGGAGAATATCGGCATTATCCTGCTGGGGCTGGGCGCCTTCGTCACCGGCGTGGCGACCCGCAACAGCACGCTGATGGTGCTGGGCTTTATCGGCGGCATGTATCACCTGATTAACCACAGCCTGTTCAAAACCACGCTGTTCCTCGGTGCCGGAGCGGTGTGGTTCCGCACCGGTCATCGCGATATCGAGAAGCTGGGCGGCATCGGTAAAAAAATGCCGCTGATCTCCCTCGCCATGCTGGTGGGGCTGATGGCAATGGCGGCCCTGCCGCCGCTGAACGGCTTCGCCGGCGAGTGGGTTATCTATCAATCCTTCTTCAAAATGAGCACTGGCGACCTGTTTATCGGCCGTCTGCTGGGGCCGCTACTGGCCGTTGGCCTGGCGATCACTGGCGCACTGGCGGTGATGTGTATGGCGAAAGTCTACGGCGTGACCTTCCTCGGCGCGCCGCGGACGAAAGAGGCGGAAAACGCTACCTGCGCCCCCTGGCTGATGACCCTGAGCGTGGTGCTGGCGGCGGTTTTCTGCCTCGTTGGCGGCATCGCCGCGCCGTGGCTGCTGCCGCTGGTGAGCGGCGCCTTCCCGGTGCAGGCTCAGGTATCGAGCGTGGTGTCGCAGCCGATGATCGCGCTGCTGCTTATTGCCTGCCCGCTGCTGCCGTTCCTGCTGATGATCTTCTTTAAAGGCGATCGCCTGGCGGCGCGCTCGCGCGGCGCGGCGTGGGTCTGCGGTTACGACCACGAGCAGTCGATGGTGGTAACGGCCCACGGCTTTGCCATGCCGGTGAAAGAGGCCTTTGCGCCGTTGCTGAAGCTGCGTCACTGGCTGAACCCGGTGCGTCTGGTGCCGGGCTGGCAATCGGCCTCGGCGCCGGCGCTGCTGCGCGGGATCGCGCTGGTTGAGCTGGCGGTGCTGGTGGTGATTGTCATTTCGCGAGGAGCCTGAGAATGAGTCTGTTAATTGCATTGCTACAGGCGCTGGTGCTGTTTGCCGTCGCGCCGCTGTTGTCCGGGATCGTTCGCGTCGCCCGCGCGCGGCTGCATAACCGCCGTGGACCGGGGGTACTGCAGGAGTATCGCGATATCCTGAAACTGCTGGGCCGCCAGAGCGTCGGTCCTGACGCCTCGGGCTGGGTGTTTCGCCTGACGCCGTACGTCATGGTGGGCGTGATGCTGACCATCGCCACCGCGTTGCCGGTGGTGACGGTAGACTCCCCGCTGCCGGTGCTGGGGGATCTCATCACCCTGATCTACCTGTTCGCCATCGCCCGTTTCTTCTTTGCCATTTCCGGTCTGGACACCGGCAGCCCGTTTACCGCGCTGGGCAGCAGTCGCGAAGCGATGCTCGGCGTGCTGGTGGAGCCGATCCTGCTGTTGGGCCTGTGGGTGGCGGCGCAGGTCGCCGGCTCGACCCATATCAGCGCCATCACCGATACCCTTTACCACTGGCCGGCGGCGCGCAGCATTCCACTGATTCTTGCGTTATGCGCCTGCGCCTTCGCCAACTTTATCGAGATGGGCAAACTGCCGTTCGATCTGGCGGAAGCGGAGCAGGAGCTGCAGGAAGGGCCGCTGTCGGAATACAGCGGCAGCGGCTTTGGCATCCTGAAGTGGGGCATCAGCCTCAAACAGCTGGTGGTGCTGCAGATGTTTGTCGGGGTCTTCTTTCCGTGGGGCCAGATGACCAGCTTCAGCGTCGGCGGCCTGCTGCTGGCGCTGGTGGTCGCCATCGTTAAGCTGGTGGTTGGGGTGCTAATTATCGCGCTGTTTGAAAACAGCATGGCGCGTCTGCGTTTTTGTGCCACCTCCCGCGTCACCTGGGCCGGGTTTGGTTTCGCCTTTTTAGCTTTCGTCTCCTTGCTGGTGGCGTGATTAAGAGAGTTTGAGCATGTCTGAAGAAAAAATCGGTCAACACTACCTTGCGGCGCTGCACCAGGCCTTTCCCGGCGTGGTGCTGGACGAAGCCTGGCAGACCAAAGACCAGTTAACCATCACCGTGAAGGTCAACTACCTGCCGGAAGTGGTGGAGTTTCTCTACTACCAGCAGGGCGGCTGGCTGTCGGTGCTGTTCGGCAACGATGAACGTAAGCTCAACGGCCACTACGCGGTCTATTACGTGCTGTCGATGGAGCAGGGCACCAAATGCTGGATCACCGTGCGCGTGGAAGTGGACGCCAACAAACCGGAATACCCGTCGGTGACGCCGCGCGTCCCGGCGGCGGTATGGGGCGAGCGCGAAGTGCGTGATATGTACGGCCTGGTGCCGGTCGGCCTGCCGGACGAACGCCGGCTGGTGCTGCCGGACGACTGGCCGGACGAACTCTATCCGCTGCGCAAAGACAGCATGGATTATCGCCAGCGTCCGGCGCCGACCACCGACGCCGAAACCTACGAGTTTATTAACGAGCTCGGCAGCAAGAAAAACAACGTGGTGCCGATTGGCCCGCTGCACGTCACCTCTGATGAACCAGGCCACTTCCGCCTGTTCGTTGACGGCGAGAACATTATCGACGCCGACTACCGCCTGTTCTACGTCCATCGCGGGATGGAAAAGCTGGCGGAAACCCGCATGGGTTATAACGAAGTGACCTTCCTGTCGGACCGGGTGTGCGGCATCTGCGGCTTCGCCCACAGCACCGCTTACACCACCTCGGTGGAGAACGCGATGGGCATCGTGGTGCCGGAGCGGGCGCAGATGATCCGCGCCATTCTGCTGGAGGTGGAACGCCTGCACTCGCACCTGCTGAACCTCGGTCTGGCCTGCCACTTTACCGGCTTTGACTCCGGCTTTATGCAGTTCTTCCGCGTGCGCGAAACCTCGATGAAGATGGCAGAGATCCTTACCGGCGCGCGTAAAACCTACGGCCTGAACCTGATCGGCGGGATCCGCCGCGACCTGCTGAAAGAGGACATGATCCAGACCCGTCAGCTGGCGCAGCAGATGCGGCGCGACGTGCAGGAGCTGGTGGATATGCTGCTCAGCACGCCGAATATGGAACAGCGTACCGTCGGTATTGGCCGTCTGGACCCGGAAATCGCCCGCGACTTCAGCAACGTCGGCCCGATGGTGCGCGCCAGCGGCCACGCCCGCGACACCCGCGCCGACCACCCGTTTGTCGGTTACGGCCTGCTGCCGATGGAAGTCCACAGCGAGCAGGGCTGCGACGTGATATCTCGCCTCAAGGTGCGGATCAACGAGGTTTACACCGCGCTGAATATGATTGATTTCGGTCTCGATAACCTGCCGGGCGGCCCGCTGATGGTGGAGGGGTTCACCTATATTCCGCACCGCTTCGCGCTGGGCTTCTCCGAGGCGCCGCGCGGCGACGATATTCACTGGAGCATGACCGGCGACAACCAGAAACTGTACCGCTGGCGCTGCCGGGCGGCGACTTACGCCAACTGGCCGACCCTGCGCTATATGCTGCGCGGCAACACCGTTTCCGATGCGCCGCTGATCATCGGCAGCCTCGACCCGTGCTACTCCTGTACTGACCGCATGACCGTGGTCGATGTACGCAAGAAGAAGAGCAAAGTGGTGCCATACAAAGAGCTGGAGCGCTACAGCATCGAGCGTAAAAACTCGCCGCTGAAATAAGGAATCGCCATGTTTACCTTTATTAAAAAAGTTATTAAGACCGGCACCGCGACGCACGCCTACCCGCTGGAGCCGATGCCGGTGGACAAAAACTTTCGCGGCAAGCCGGAGCATACGCCACAGCAGTGTATCGGCTGCGCGGCCTGCGTGAACGCCTGCCCGTCGAACGCCCTGACGGTCGAGATCGATCTGGCCACTAACCAGCTGGCGTGGCAGTTCAATCTCGGGCGCTGCATCTTCTGCGGTCGCTGTGAAGAGGTGTGCCCGACGGCGGCGATTAAGCTGTCGCCGGAGTATGAGCTGGCGGTGTGGAAGAAAGAGGATTTCCTCCAGCAGTCGCGCTTCGCTATCTGCCACTGCCGGGAGTGCCAGCGTCCGTTCGCGGTGCAGAAGGAGATCGACTACGCCATCGCGCTGCTCAAGCATAACGGCGATACCCGCGCCGAGCTGCACCGCGAAAGCTTCGAAACCTGCCCGGAATGCAAGCGCCAGAAATGCCTGGTGCCGTCCGATCGTATTGAACTGACCCGCCATATGAGGGAGGCCAGCTGATGAGCACTTTACTTGGCCCGCGCGATGAAAACGGCATTCCCGTGCCGATGACGGTGGATGAATCCATCGCCAGCATGAAGGCCTCGCTACTGAAGAAGATTAAACGTTCGGCCTACGTCTACCGCGTCGACTGTGGCGGCTGCAACGGCTGCGAAATCGAAATTTTCGCCACCCTTTCGCCGCTGTTCGACGCTGAACGCTTCGGGATTAAGGTGGTGCCTTCGCCGCGCCATGCCGATATTCTGTTGTTTACCGGGGCAGTGACTCGCGCGATGCGCTCCCCGGCGCTGCGCGCCTGGCAGTCGGCGCCGGATCCGAAGATCTGTATCTCCTACGGCGCCTGCGGCAACAGCGGCGGCATCTTCCACGACCTGTACTGCGTCTGGGGCGGTACCGATAAAATCGTACCGGTCGACGTCTATATTCCGGGCTGCCCGCCGACGCCAGCCGCCACGCTGTACGGCTTCGCCATGGCGCTTGGCCTGCTGGAGCAGAAAATTCATGCCCGTCTGCCGGGTGAGCTCGACGAACAGCCGACCGAGCTGCTGCATGCCGATATGGTGCAGCCTCTGCGGGTGCGCATCGATCGCGAAGCGCGGCGTCTGGCGGGCTATCGCTATGGACGGCAGATTGCCGATGACTATATGCGTCTGCTTGGCCAGGGCGACAGCCAGGTGCTGCGCTGGCTGGAGGCGGAGAAAGATCCGCGTCTGACCGAGATCGTCACCCATCTCAACCAGGTGGTCGAGGGGGCGCGTATCCGATGAGCGAGACGGTGGTGTTCAGTCAGCTGAGCCGTAAATTTATTGATGAGAACGACGCCACGCCGGATCAGGCGCAGCAGGTGGTCTATTACAGCCTGGCGATTGGCCACCACCTCGGCGTCATCGACTGTCTGGAGGCGGCGCTGAGCTGCCCGTGGGACGCGTATCTGGCATGGATCGCCACCCTTGAGGCCGGAAGCGCCGCGCGGCGCAAAATGGAGGGCGTGCCGAAGTATGGCGAAATCATCATCGACAGCAGTCATGTGGCGATGCTGGCCAATGCCTTTGATAAAGCGCAGTCCGCGCAGACCCCGCAGCAGCAGGCGTGGAGCAAAACCCTGCTCAGCATGCTGCATGATATTCACCAGGAGAGCGCCATCTACCTGATGGTGAGGAGATTACGTGAGTGACGTTTTACTCTGTGTCGGCAACAGCATGATGGGCGACGACGGCGCCGGCCCGCTGCTGGCGGAGATGTGCGCGGCGAACCCGGCCGGCCAGTGGGTGGTCATCGACGGCGGCAGCGCGCCGGAAAACGACATCGTGGCGATCCGCGAATTACGCCCCGAACGCCTGCTGATTGTCGATGCCACCGATATGGGCCTAAACCCCGGCGACATTCGCATCATCGATCCCGACGACATCGCCGAGATGTTTATGATGACCACCCATAACATGCCGCTCAACTATCTGGTCGATCAGCTGAAAGAGGACGTCGGCGAGGTGATTTTCCTCGGCATTCAGCCGGATATCGTCGGTTTTTATTATCCGATGACCCAGCCGGTGAAAGAGGCAGTTGCCCGGGTGTATCAGCAGCTGGCAGGCTGGCAGGGCAAGGGCGGCTTTACTCAGCTGGAGGCCGCGGACGACTAGCCCTGCGGCGAACCGGGCTCTCCGCCGACGCACGACTGGCCGGAAGGGAGCCCCGTTCCCGGCGCTGCCAGCTCAAGATTCTCTATCACTAATTTACCGGGCGACACCGAGACTCTGACCTGCGTGCCGACCGGAAACCCCGCCTGCTCCAGCCAGTCGCCGTTTAAGCTTAATGCCGCGTGGCGGGTGTAGCGCCGCGTCTCCCGCGTTTTGCGGTCCTCATGGCGTTTTCTGACATATCCCACGGTTAACTGGCGAATGGCCCTGGCTATCCCTCTGGCTGCGGTAGGGTGCTGTGCGCTCATGATGTGCTCCTTGCTGAAGATACCCCTGTAAAAGTACTGGATAAAATACCAGTTATTGTAAACAGGTGGCAAACCAGAAACTGGAATCAGGCTCGAGAAAAAAGCATGTAATGGATGCAACAGACAGCCGACGTCCGTCCCCCGGTTAGCGCGGGGAACGGGCGCGCGTGGGCGAGGGTGCTTAGTCGAGATCGGCGCCGTTACTGGCTATCACCTTCTGGTACCAGAAGAATGACTTTTTACGCTTACGCGCCAGGGTGCCGTTGCCGGCATCGTCGCGATCGACATAGACAAAGCCGTAGCGCTTGCTCATCTCGCCGGTGGACGCCGAGACCAGATCGATGCAGCCCCAGCTGGTGTAGCCCATTACCGGAATGCCGTCGCCGATAGCATCGCGCATCGCCCTGATGTGCTCGCGCAGGTAGCTGATGCGATAGTCGTCATTGATGTCCCCATTGGCATCGATCTCATCGCGGGCGCCAAGCCCGTTTTCCACCAGGAACAGCGGTTTCTGATAGCGGTCGTACATCATGTTCATGGTGATGCGCAGGCCCAGCGGGTCGATGCCCCAGCCCCATTCGCTGGCCGGAATGTGCGGGTTCTTCAGCGACTTGACGATGTTGGCGGCATTGGTGTTGCTGGCGTTCATCTCCGCCGAGGCGCAGCGCGACGCGTAGTAGCTAAAGGAGACGAAATCGACGGTGTTTTTTAGGATCTCGTCATCGCCCGGCTGTTTCGCAATCGTGACCCCTTTTTCCCGGAACACCCGCGCGGCCCACACCGGATAGGCGCCGCGGGCCTGGACATCGATAAAGAACAGGTTTTCGCGGTCCTTCTCCAGCGCCATCCATACATCTTCCGGCTTGCAGGAGTAAGGGTAGAAATTACCGCCGGCCAGCATACAGCCGACCTGATTTTGCGGGTTAATCTCATGGGCGATTTTCGTCGCCAGCGCGCTGGCCACCAGCTCGTGATGCGCGGCCTGATACTTCACCTGCTCCTGATTTTCTCCCTCCTCAAACACCAGACCGGCGCCGGAGTAGGGGCTGTGCAGCATGATGTTGATTTCATTAAAGGTGAGCCAGTATTTCACCAGGCCGTCAAAAGCTTCAAAGCAGGTGCGGGCGTAGTGGCTGAAAAAATCCACCATTTTGCGGTTGCGCCAGGAGCCGTACTCCATCACCAGATGCATCGGCACGTCGAAATGACACAGGGTGACCAGCGGCTCGATACCGTGCTTTTTGCACTCCTCGAACAGTGAGCGATAGAAGGCGATGCCCTGCGGATTCGGCTGCTGTTCGTCGCCGCGTGGGAACAGGCGGCTCCAGGCGATGGAGGTGCGAAAGACGCTGAACCCCATCTCGGCCATCAGGGCGATATCTTCTTTATAGCGATGGTAAAAATCGATCGCCTGGTGGCTGGGGTAAAATTCGTCTTCACGCAGCGTAAAGCGCTTCTCCAGGCCTAATTTTACCGGCAGGCGATGGGCGCCGTGGGGAAGGGTATCCACGGTGGTCAGCCCCTTACCGCCTTCAAGATAAGCGCCTTCAGACTGGTTGGCGGCCAGTGCGCCGCCCCATAAAAATCCCTGTGGGAAACTCGCCATGCATTACCTCATTATCAATAGTGTATTCAGGCGTGGGATGCCTGGGCCCGGGCCTGGCGCGCTCTGGCGTCGGCAGCGGCCTGCTCAACGGGAATGTCCTCAAAGCCAAGGATCAGCGTCAGGGCAAACGACAGCACCACCGACAGCGCCATCACGCCAAACACCCAGACGATGGTCATTGGATTGGCCGGATCGAAAAACTGCACGCTGGTAAACAGCCCCGGCGCCGCCATCGAATGGCTGGCCAGTCCGGCAATGCCTGCCACCGCGCCGCAGATAAAGCCGCTGATTAAGCTGGCGATCAGCGGGCGCTTCAGGCGCACCGCCACGCCGTACAGCGCCGGTTCAGAAATCCCGGCCAGAATCGCCGATGCCGCGGCGGCCAGCGCCGTCTGGCGCAGCTCCGGGTTTTTGGTTTTCCACGCTACCGCCAGCGAAGAGCCGCCGAGCGACAGGTTGGCGCCGATCTCCGATGGCATCACCATACCCTCTTTGCCGGTTTCGGCGATGGTCTGAATGATGGTCGGCGTAAAGACGCGGTGCATACCGGTCATCACCAACAGCGGCCACAGCCCGCCCATGATCGCCACCGACAGCCAGCCGAGATAGCTGTGGATCGTATACACCAGCGCGGAAATGGCGCTGCCGATCCAGATGCCCAGCGGGCCAATCAGCAGGATCGCCAGCGGGGCGGCGATCAGCACGATCAGCATCGGCTTCAGAAAGTTTTTCGTCACCGCCGGGGTAATGCGATCCACCCAGCGCTCGATATACGACAGGCACCAGGTCATCACCAGCGCCGGGATCACCGTGTAGGTGTATTTCACCGCGGTAACCGGAATAAAGGCGAATTCAACGTGTTCTCCCTGGGCGGCTTTGGCCATCAATTCGATAAACCCAGGATGCACCAGCACCCCGGCGATGGCGATAGCCAGCGACATATTAGTTTTGAATTTCACCGCCGCGGAGGCGGCCACCATCAGCGGCAGGAAGAAAAATGCGCCGTCGCCGATAAGCGCCAGCAGGGTCAGCGTCGGCGAGCCTTTCGGCAACGCGCCGCTCATCTCGAGGATCATCGCCAGCAGCTTGACCATCGATCCGCCGATAATCGCCGGGATCAGCGGTGACATGGTGCCGATCAGCGCGTCGAGGATCCCGGCGCCGATGCGTTTCAGGGTCAGCGGCGCTTTGCCCTGCGGCTCAGCCGGGCGCAGGTCGCCAGGCAGCAGATTCACCACCTCGCGGTAGGCCTGGGAGACAGTGTTGCCGATGATCACCTGGCACTGGTTATCGCTGCGCACGACGCCGAGCACCCCGGCCAGGCCTTTCAGGGTAGAGCTATCGACCTGTTCGTCGTCTTTAACCACGAAGCGCAGACGGGTCATACAGTGGGTAACGGCGGCGACGTTGTCGACCCCGCCGATTGCCGCGACTATCTGTTGCGCCAGGGCTGCATAATTTTTCGACATCGGATTTTATCCTGTTTATCAATAGGGTACTGATCTGCCACCGCCCCGCATCGCCGGGCGATACCATGTTTTTATAGGAAACCGGTTCCACAAAATCATGGTGAGTTTCATTTAATTGCACAAGAAATAAAAAAATATGATCTCAATTTTGTGATTTTGATCGCTAAGCGTCGCCGTGAGCCGGATCGCGGTGATGAACAGGGGAGTGCTGTAAAAGCGGGAAACGTGCAGTACACTGCCTGCAACTTTTGCAACAGGAAGAATCACATGGCAACGATGCTGGAGGTCGCAAAGCGCGCGGGGGTATCGAAGGCGACCGTTTCGCGGGTGCTGTCGGGCAACGGCTATGTCAGCCAGGAGACCAAAGACCGGGTGTTTAAGGCGGTGGCGGAGAGCGGCTACCGGCCTAATCTGCTGGCGCGCAACCTGGCGACCAAAACCACGCAAACCCTCGGCCTGGTGGTGACCAATACCCTGTACCACGGCGTCTATTTTAGCGAACTGCTGTATCACGTGGCGCGGATGACGGAGGATAAAGGGCGGCAGCTGATCCTGGCCGACGGCAAGCACAGCGCGCAAGAGGAACGGGAGGCGATCCAGTACCTGCTGGATCTGCGCTGCGATGCGATCATCATCTACCCGCGCTTTCTCACCGTTGATGAGATGGACGAGATCGTTGAGAACCACTCGCAGCCGATCATGGTGCTTAATCGCCGCCTGCGCCGCCACGCCAGCCACTGCGTCTGGTCCGATCAAAAAGCCTCGGCGATGCGGGTAGTGGAGCGGCTGATTGCGCTTGGCCATCGCGATATCGCCTTTATTACCGGCTCCCTTGACTCTCCCACCGGCGTCGAACGCCTCGCCGGCTACAAAGACGCGCTGGCTGGCCACGGCATCGCCCTGAACGAGGCGCTTATCGCCGAAGGGCGCTGGACGCCGGAAACCGGGGCGGCGGGGGTGGAGAGCCTGCGTCAGCGCGGGGTTACCTACAGCGCGCTGGTGGCGAGCAATGACGATATGGCCATCGGGGCGATGAAGCAGCTTCACCAGCTGGGCGTTAAGGTGCCAGAACAGGTCTCGGTGGTGGGGTTTGACGATATTGCTCTTGCGCCGTATATGGTGCCGTCGCTCGCCAGCGTCCGGGTGCCGGTGACGGAGATGATTAAAGAGAGCATCAATCGGCTGATCTTTATGCTGGATGGCGGGGAATTCAACTTTCAGCAAAGCTTTCCCGGAGCGCTGATTGAACGCGAGTCGCTGGTGGCGGGCCCCTGTGCCTGACGTCGTCAGCTGTCATCGTCACTACTGACGATGACAGCAAAGCCCAGCTATAATAGTCTTTATAATCAATATATTAAAAACTTGGAACGAATTATGCATACTCCGGCGCGTAACCTTCTTACTGCTGGAGAAATGGATGAACCGTTTCATTATCGCCGATGCGAGCAAATGTATCGGCTGTCGCACTTGCGAAGTGGCCTGCGTGGTATCCCATCAGGAACATCAGGACTGCGCCTCCCTGACGCCTCACACCTTTCAGCCGCGTATTCACGTGATCAAAGGGGTCAATGTTTCCACGGCGACCGCCTGCCGTCAGTGTGAAGACGCCCCCTGCGCCAACGTCTGCCCGAACGGCGCCATCAGCCGTGATAAAGGCTTTGTCCATGTGATGCAGGAGCGTTGCATCGGCTGCAAAACCTGCGTCGTCGCCTGCCCGTACGGGGCGATGGAGGTGGTGGTGCGCCCGGTGATCCGCCATAGCGGCGCCGGACTGAACGTCGTGGCGGAAAAAGCCGAAGCCAACAAGTGCGATCTCTGCTTCCACCGCGAGAGCGGTCCGGCCTGCATGGAAGTGTGCCCGACGCACGCCCTGGTGTGCGTTGACCGCAACAAACTTGAGCAGATGAATATCGAGAAACGTCGCCGTACGGCGCTGGCCTGGTAAGTCAAGGCATGAACGGGGTGCAAATCCGCATTCGCGGTAAAGTGCAGGGGGTCGGTTTCCGCCCCTTTGTCTGGCAGCTGGCCCGGGCGCAGGCCCGCTGCGGCGATGTCTGTAACGACGGCGACGGCGTACTGGTGCGGCTGGTCGGGGGCGACGACGGTTTTACTGCCGCTCTGGCTGACCACTGCCCGCCGCTGGCGCGGATCGACAATACCGCCTGCATTCCCTATCGCTGGGCGGCCACGCCGCAGGATTTCACCATCCGCGAGAGTGGGGCGGGACGGATGCGGACTCAGATTGTGCCCGATGCCGCGACCTGCCCGGCGTGCCTCGCGGAGATGAACGATCCCCGGGCACGCCGCTACCGCTACCCCTTTATCAACTGCACCCACTGCGGCCCGCGGTTAACCATTATTCGCGCCATGCCCTACGACCGGCCCTTCACCGCAATGGCGCCGTTCCCGCTCTGTTCCCCTTGTGAAGCGGAATTCCGCGATCCTGCCGATCGCCGTTTTCACGCCCAGCCGGTGGCCTGCCCCGACTGCGGGCCGCGACTGGAATGGCGGGCAGAGGGGGATGCGCTGGACGGCGAGGCGGCGCTGCAGGCGGCTATCGCCCGGCTGGCGGCGGGCGACATCGTGGCGATAAAAGGCATCGGCGGCTTTCATCTGGCCTGCGATGCCGGTAACCCCGCAGCCGTTGCCACGCTGCGGGCGCGAAAACACCGCCCGGCAAAACCGCTGGCGGTAATGCTGCCGACGGCAACGGGCTTACCCGCCGCCGCTGCGGCGCTGATGGGCTCCCCGGCGGCGCCCATCGTACTGATTGCCAAAGCGCAGGTCTCCGGCCTGTGCGACGAAATAGCGCCAGGGCTTGCGGAAGTTGGGGTGATGCTGCCGTCTAATCCGCTGCAGCATTTGCTTCTGCAGGGCCTGGCGCGCCCCATCGTAATGACCTCCGGCAACCTTAGCGGCCGTCCGCCGGCGTTAAGTAATGCTCAGGCGCTCAATGAGTTAGCTGACATTGCCGACGGCTTTCTCTTGCATAATCGCGACATCGTACAGCGGATGGATGATTCACTGGTGCGCTCAAGCGGTGAAATGCTGCGCCGCGCCCGGGGCTACGTCCCGGACGCGCTGCCGCTGCCGCCGGGGCTAGGAGACATCCCGCCGCTGCTGGCTCTCGGCGCGGATATGAAAAATACCTTCTGCCTGGCGCGCGGCAGCGAAGCGGTGCTGAGCCAGCACTTTGGCGATCTTGGCGAGGAAGGTGTTGAACAGCAGTGGCGCAGCGCCCTGCAGCTGATGCAGAGCATTTACGCGTTTGTGCCGCAGCGGGTGGTGGTTGATGCCCATCCCGGCTATCGCTCAACGCAGTGGGCGGCCTCCCTGCCCCTGCCGCTGGAGACAGTGCTGCATCACCATGCCCACGCCGCGGCATGCCTGGCGGAGCACCGCTGGCCGCTTGACGGCGGGGACGTTATCGCCCTGACACTCGACGGTATTGGTATGGGGGAGAACGGCGCGCTGTGGGGCGGGGAGTGCCTGCGGGTCAACTATCGCGAATGCGAACATCTTGGCGGGCTGCCGGCCGTCGCGCTGCCAGGGGGGGACCTGGCGGCACGCCAGCCGTGGCGAAATTTGCTGGCCCACTGTCTGGCATTTGTCCCTGACTGGCAGGATTATCCGCAGGCCGCCACCCTGCGCCAGCGCAACTGGCCGCTGCTGGCGCAGGCCATCGAGCGCGGGATTAACGCGCCGCGCGCCTCATCCTGCGGACGGCTGTTTGATGCCGTTGCCTGCGCCCTGGATTGCGCGCCGGAGAGTCTGAGCTATGAAGGCGAAGCGGCCTGTCGGCTGGAGGCGCTGGCCGCCAGCTGCCCCGGCGTCAGCCACCCGGTTACGCTGCCGTGGCGCGACGACGCGCTGGATTTAGCGACCTTCTGGCGGCAATGGCTGAGCTGGCAGGCGACTCCGGCGCAGAAAGCCTGGGCTTTCCACGACGCCCTGGCCTGGGGACTGGCGGCGATGGCCCGCGACTGCGCCACCGTCCGCGGCATCGACACGATGGTCTGCAGCGGCGGGGTGCTGCATAACCGCCTGCTGGCGGCGCGATTGACCTTTTATCTGGCGGATTTTACTCTGCTGTTTGCACAGCAGTTGCCGGCCGGCGACGGCGCAATCGCCTATGGTCAGGCGGTGATCGCCGCCGCCCGCTGGCAGGCTCAAGGAATACAACCATGATAATGACAGTTTTACGCCAGCAGCCGCGCGCCGCGGGTCTGGTGCTGGGGTTGATCGCGGCGAATTTACTGGCCTGGTGCTGGGCGCTGCAGGCCTTTGGCGACAGCGGCGCGCTGATGGCCGCCAGCCTGCTGGCCTGGGGCTACGGCCTGCGCCACGCGGTGGACGCCGACCATATTGCGGCGATTGATAACGTGACCCGCAAGATGATGCAGCAGGGGCGGCGGCCTTTCGCCGTCGGGGCGTGGTTTTCGCTGGGCCACTCATCGATTGTGGTGCTGGCCTCGGCGGCGATTGCCGCGACCGCCACCGCCTTCAGCACGCAGATGAGCTGGCTGCATGATACCGGTAGCGTTATCGGCACCGCCGTGTCGGCCCTGTTTTTACTGGCGATGGCCTTTATCAACCTGGTGATTTTACGCAGCGTGTGGCGCAGCTTTCAGGCATGGAAGCGCGGGGAGCCGGTGAGCGACGAAATCGTCAGCGGCGGCGGGGTGATGAGCTGGCTGTTTGGCAAGACCTTCCGTCTGATAAGCCGCAGCTGGCAGATGTACCTGGTCGGTTTCCTGTTTGGTCTCGGTTTTGATACCGCCACCGAAATCGGCGTACTGGGTATCTCCGCCGCCGGTGCGTCGAGCGGGATTTCCGTCTGGTCGATTATGGTCTTCCCGGCGCTGTTCGCCAGTGGTATGGCGCTGGTGGATACCCTCGATAACGTGCTGATGGTCGGCGCCTACGGCTGGGCGTTCAGCAAACCGCAGCGCAAGCTCTATTACAACATGACCATCACCGGCACCTCGGTGGTGGTGGCGCTGTTTATCGGCGGCCTGGAAGCGCTGGGCCTGCTGATGGATAAGTTTGCGCTCAGCGGCGGAATATGGCGCTGGGTAGGGGCGTTAAACGACAACCTCGGCGACGCCGGATTTGTGGTGGTCGGGTTGTTTGTCGCCTGTTGGGCGCTATCGGTGCTTAACTATCGCTGGCGCGGCTACGACAATCTGGCGCGCTAGGCTGGATATGTTCCCGGCTTGCGCTGCGCTTAGCCGGGCTACCAGGACAATACCGTAGCCCGGCTAAGGCGTTTACGCCGCAAGCCGGGAAAACCATCAACTTACCAGTTGTTTGAGCAGCGCAAAGGCTTCCTTCATTTTGTCTTCACTCACCACAAAGGCGCGCAGCTGGTTTTCGGCATCCACGCCTTTCGCCACCAGCCCCTCTTTGGCGGCCACGATATTCCACGTCAGATCGTCGCGGCGGGTGTCGCCGGCCAGATGCAGCGGCAGATCCGGGGTTTTCACCTTCACCAGCATTGGCGGCAGCTTGAGTTCTCCCGCCTGCGCCAGCAGATTTTTACTCAGGCACATGGCGCTGAGTAAAATCGGCTGCAGGAACGGCAGTACCACGCCGTTGATTTCCGCACAGTCGCCGAGCGCATAAATCGCCGGGTCGCTGGTTTGCAGCTGGCTATTGACCACAATACCGCGGTTAATCTGCAGTCCGGCGTGGCGCGCCAGCGACGTTTCCGGGCGCAGGCCGGCGGCGGCCACCACCGCATCGACGGTTATCGCGCGCTGGCGATCGAGACTGACGCGAATGCCGTCGGCGGTTTGCTCCAGCCCCTCCAGCTGCGTTTTCAGCATCAGATGTACGCCCATCTCGGTGAGCCGATGCTGCAGGCGGCTGCTGGCCTCCGGCGGCATCAGCGCCGCCAGCACGCTGGCGGAGTTATCGACTACCGTTACCGCTTTACCGGCGCGGCAGAAATCCATCGCCAGTTCGCAGCCAATCAGGCCGCCGCCGACGATCAGCACGCGCTTCGCGTCGTGCAGCTGGCTCTGCGCCGCGCCATATTCGCGCTGGCTATTGAGCGTTAGCATCAGCTCGCGCCCCGGCACCGACGGGATAAACGGCGTCGCGCCGGTGGCCAGCACCAGTTTGTCGTAGCGCCACTGGTTATCGTGGCTCTTCACTAACCGGTTTTCGGCGTCGATATCGCTTACCCAGGTATGGGGAAACAGACGCAGAGTGTACTGCTCGGCGAACTCGCCGGCACTTTGCAGGGTCAGATCGTCGGCCTTCTGTCCGCGGCTGATGACATGGCTGAGGTCCGGTTTGTTGTATTCATCCATGCTATCGGCGGCGATGAGGGTCAGCGGGATTTGCGCATCCTGCTTACGAATATTTTTCACCAGCTGGCGGGCCGCGAAGCCCGAGCCGATGATGACGATGCCATCACTCATTTTGCCTCCGTCGCCAGTACGTCAAAGACATCTTTGCCAAGAGAACACTCAGGGCAGAGGAAATTGTCCGGCACTTCGCTCCACGGCGTACCCGGCTGTACATCCTGATTAGGTTCGCCTTTCGCCGGGTCATAGACCCACTGGCACACGCTGCACTGCATCATGGGACCGAGATCGGCGGCCGCGGCACAGGCGCAGTCCTGTGGTTCCGGCGTTGTCGCTGCTTCAGCAACCGGCAGCGGCGAGAGGGCCCATTGGCGAGCGATGTCGCGACCGTGTTGGCGGCACAGCTCCAGCGCGTCGATATCCGGGCGCCATTTGGCTTTCAGGCTCAGCGACATCTCAAAGCCGGCATCCTGCAGGCGGGTGGACAGGCGGTCTACCGCGCCGCCGCTCCAGCCGTGCGAGCCAAAGGCGCTGGCGCGTTTATTGCGAAAACGCAGCCCGGTCATCTCTTCCACCAGCCCGGCGATTTTCGGCATCATCACGTTGTTCATGGTGGACGTGCCGACAAGTACGCCTTTCGAGCGGAAAACATTGGTGAGGATGTCGTTTTTGTCGCTGCGGGCGACGTTAAAGATTTTCACCGCTACCCGTGGGTCAACCTCGGTGATCCCCTGGGCAATGGCGTCCGCCATCATGCGGGTATTATTGGACATGGTGTCGTAGAAGATGGTGATGCGATCTTCCTGATAATCCGCCGCCCACTCGAGGTATTTCTCGACGATTTGCGTCGGGTTATCGCGCCAGACCACGCCGTGGGAGGTGGCAATCATCTCCACCGGCAGGTTGAAACCGAGGATTTCAGTAATTTTCGGCGTCACCAGGCGGCTGAAGGGCGTCAGGATGTTGGCGTAGTAGCGCTGGCACTGTTCGTACAGTTCAGTCTGGTCCACTTCATCGTTGAACAGATGTTCGTCGCAATAGTGCTGGCCGAAGGCGTCGTTGCTGAACAGCACCGCGTCGCCGGTCAGGTAGGTCATCATGCTGTCCGGCCAGTGCAGCATCGGCGTTTCCACGAAGATCAGCTGTTTACCGTTACCGATGTCGAGAGTATCGCCGGTTTTCACCACGTGGAAGTTCCACTCCGGATGATGATGGTGGCCGTTGATCGAGTCGATGGCGTTGGCGGTGCAGTAGATCGGCGTATCCGGGATCTGCATCATCAGTTCGGTCAGCGCGCCGGCATGGTCCTCTTCGGCGTGGTTAATGACGATATAGTCGAGGTCGGCGAGGTCGATTTCGCGGCGCAGGTTCTGTACGAACTCGCGGCTGAATTTATGATCGACGGTATCGATCAGCACGTTTTTCTCTTCGCGGATGAGATAGCTGTTGTAGCTGCTGCCGCGCAGCGTTTTATATTCGGTGCCGTGGAAATCACGCACTTCCCAGTCACGTTGGCCAACCCAAAGAATGTTATTTTTCACCACAATAGACATAGCAACCTCAATCAATACAGTGTGTTTAAACTCAGTTGACTGGCTTATATCAAGTTGCGTGCCAACTTTTTAATTCATTGATAATTATCTGTTTTTAATTTTTTCTGATTTTGGTTGTTGTCAAAATGACAATGGTTAAAATAGTCGATATGACAATGCGTATTGTCAAAATGACAATGGAGCGGCAATGAGTTTTTCCGTCGACGAGCTGGCGAGAATCGCCATAGATTTACAAAGCGATATTGGTCACACCGACCGCTTTTCGCGCCTGATTACTACCCTGCGGCAAATTCTTGGCTGCGATGCCTCGGCGCTGCTGCGCTATGAGGCGCATCAGTTTGTGCCGCTGGCGATCGATGGCCTGGCGCAGGATGTGCTCGGTCGGCGCTTTGCCCTGGAAGGACACCCGCGGCTGGAGGCGATTGCGCGCGCCGGGGATGTGGTGCGCTTCCCGGCGGATAGCGACCTGCCCGACCCCTATGACGGGCTGATCCCCGGTCATGAGAGCCTCAAAGTCCATGCCTGCGTGGGACTGCCGCTGTTTGCCGGGCAGACGCTGATTGGCGCGCTGACCCTGGACGGCATGGATGCCGATCGTTTCGATAGCTTCAGCGATGAAGAGCTGCGGCTGATTGCCGCGCTGGTGGCCGGGGCGCTGAATAATGCGCTGCTTATCGCCCGCCTTGAAGCGCAAAACGTCCTGCCGGCGCAGGCGGTGAATTACCCGCTGCCGGAGCGCCAGGAGATCATCGGCCTGTCGGGGCCCATGCTGCAGCTGAAAAAAGAGATCGATATCGTCGCCGCCTCGGATTTAAACGTGCTGATCAGCGGCGAAACCGGCACCGGCAAAGAGCTGGTGGCGAAGGCGGTGCATCAGGGGTCGCCGCGAGCCGCCAACCCTCTGGTGTACCTCAACTGCGCGGCGCTGCCGGAAAGCGTAGCGGAGAGCGAGCTGTTCGGCCATGTGAAAGGGGCATTTACCGGGGCTATCAGCAACCGCAGCGGTAAATTTGAGATGGCGGATAACGGCACCCTGTTTCTTGACGAAATCGGCGAACTGTCGCTGGCGCTGCAGGCCAAACTGCTGCGCGTGCTGCAGTATGGCGATATTCAGCGCGTCGGCGATGACCGCAGCCTGCGGGTCGATGTGCGGGTGCTGGCGGCGACGAACCGCGATCTGCGCCAGGAGGTGGTGGAAGGGCGCTTTCGCGCCGATCTGTACCATCGGCTGAGCGTCTTCCCGCTGTCGGTTCCGCCGCTACGCGAGCGGGAAAGTGACGTGGTGCTGCTGGCGGGCTATTTCTGTGAGCAGTGCCGCCTGCGGATGGGGCTGGCGCGGGTCATTTTGGCTGAGGCGGCGCGAAACCGGCTGCAGCAGTGGTCCTGGCCGGGCAACGTGCGCGAACTGGAGCATGCTATCCATCGGGCGGTGGTGCTGGCGCGGGCCACCCAGGCCGGTGATGAAGTGGTCCTGGAGCCGCAGCATTTCCAGTTTGCGGTGGCGGCGCCGATGTTGCCGACTGAGACGGCGGCAGCGGCGCCCGCGACGGGAAACATCAATCTGCGCGAGGCGACCGACTCTTTTCAGCGAGAAGCCATTAGCCGTGCGCTGGAGGCGAACCAGGGCAACTGGGCGGCGACCGCCCGAGCGCTGGAACTGGACGTCGCCAACCTGCATCGGCTGGCGAAACGTCTGGGGCTTAAAGGATCCCCGCCTGGTAAAAGTTCTGCAGGTTAATGGCGCCGACCAGTTGGCCGTTCTCATCCACTACCGGCGCGGCGCTGATTTTGTGTTTCATCAGCCGCTCTTTGGCTTCCACCGCGCGGCTATCCGCCTGCAGCGTTACGCCGTTGCGGGTCATCGCCCGAGTGACGCCATCGTTGAGCGTACCGCCAGCAACCAGCCAGCGGCGCAGGTCGCCGTCGGTGAAAACGCCCTGCACGCGGTTGGCTTCATCGCAGACCGCCACCAGGCCGAGTCCGGTTCGGCTTAGTTCGAGCATGGCGTCCATGACGTTGGCCTCGGTATTGACCCGCGGCACTTCTTCATCACGACGCATCAGGTGATGCACTTTGTTCAGCAGCCGCGCGCCGAGGGCGCCCGCCGGGTGGGAACGGGCGAAATCCTCTTCATTGAAACCGCGCGCCTGCATCACCGCCATCGCCAACGCGTCGCCCATCATCAGCGTGTTGACGGTGCTGGAGGTTGGCGCCAGATGCATCGGGCAGGCCTCGCGCTCCACGGCGATATCCAGCACCGCTTTCGCCGCCAGCGCCAGCGGCGAGGTGGATTTGCCGGTCATCGCCAGCAGCGGAATGCCTTTTTCTTCCAGCCGCGGCACGATGAGATCCAGCTCTTTCGCGCTACCGGAGTAGGAGATAAACAGCATCACGTCGCGGCTATCGAGCATGCCGAGATCGCCGTGCAGGGCTTCCGCCGGATGGACGAAAAAGGCCGGGGTGCCGGTGCTGGCGAAGGTTGCCGCCAGCTTTTTACCGATGTGGCCGGATTTACCGATACCGGAGACAATCAGTTTGCCCTCGCAGTGGATAATGGTTTCCGCCGCGCGGATGAAGTCGTCGCCCAGGCGCTCCGGCAGGCGGCTCGCCTCCTGCAGCTCAAGCATCAGGGTCTGGCGTCCGGCCTCTAACAAAAAGTTACTCATGATGTTCTCCAGTAATAATGACTTCAATGCCTTTGGCTTCCAGCGCCCGCTGGAATTCCGGGTCAATATCGGCATCGGTAATCAATTTATCCACGCGTTCAAGGCCGCAGACAATATTGGGGCTTTTACGACCAAACTTGGATGAGTCGGCCATCAGGATCACTTCGCGGGCGGCGTTGCACATCGCTTTGCTGACGGTATAGACCTCATTAAAGGTAGTGACTCCGGCGTTCAGATCGATACCGTCGGTGCCCATAAACAGCTTGTCGAAGCTGAACTGTTCGAAGGCGTTTTCCGCCAGCTGGCCGTGAAAAGAGGCCGATTTTTTACGGAAGGTGCCGCCCGGCATCAGGATGGTCTGCTCGTTATCGAACTCTGATAGCGCGTTGACGATATGCAGGCTGTTGGTCATCACCGTGATGTTATTAAAGTGACTCAGCAATGGCACCATCTGCAGCACGGTACTGCCGGCGTCGAGGATAATTGAATCGCCATCGTGGATGTATCGCACGGCGGCCTCAGCAATCTGCGCTTTTTTATGGGTGTTGATCAGCGTCTTATGGTCAATCGGCGGATCGGCTTCATCCTTGTTGAGTACCACGCCACCGTAGGTGCGAATGACGGTGCCGGCGTTTTCCAGCGTGACCAGATCCTTGCGGATGGTGGTGCCAGTGGTATCGAAGTGTTGCGCCAGCTCTTCGACCGAGCATTTTCCCTGCGACTGCAGGAACTCGAGAATGGCTGCCTGGCGCTGACGTGGTTTCATAGGCGTCTATCCTGCGTTTAAGTTTCGAAGTGATAATTTCGCAAGATATTTACTTTTACAACGAAATTATCCATGTTTCGGATTAAGCGCTAATGATAGTGCATTCTGACAGCGCGGATCATGGGGAAAGATCACATCAGGCTGCAATTCCGCAATATGTTTGCCTGCCAGAGCCGGGATCTTTTGCGGACTGGCGAAAATGGTGAAGCCTTTCATCAGCAGCGTGTCGCTAATGCGGTCGTTATCATCGACGGCGATGGCGACGATGGCGCGCGGTTGAAAGCGCCCGGCGGAGCGGCCGACGCCCACCCGCCCCTGCTGGCACAGGCTATCAAAGGCGCGATTGAAGCGGCGGATCTGCCAGCCGCCAAAGGCCAGCTGGGTAAGCCAGGCGATGGCGGCGACGATGATTAATGCAGTAACCATAGGTCTCTCCTTAAGGGGGGCGGGAACAGCCCAGGTCACGGCGCGAGCGCCTAACCCGAGCGACCCGCGGTGCCGTTTTTTTGTCGGGTGGCGGCTAACGCCTTACCCGACCTACAGTTTTGTAGCCCGGATAAGCGCAGCGCCATCCGGGAACCTGTTAAAACATCACCTGGCCGCCGGTGACGTTGATCGACTGCCCGGTGCAGTACGACGCCTGTGGGCTAGCGTAAAACATCAATACGTTCAGCACATCCTGATATTCGCAGCCGCGCTTCAGCGGCACCTTGTCGATGTAGTACTGCTCGACTTCGCTCTCATCGATACCGAGCTTGGTGGCATACTGCGGCAGCAGCGACTGGAACATCGGCGACTTCAGCAGATTGCCGAGCATCAGCGAATGCACGGTAATGCCATATTCCGCCAGATCCAGCGCCAGCGACTGGGTCAGCCCGACGCCGCCGAACTTCGCCGCGCTGTAGCCGGAGTTGTGCTTACTGCCGACTTTGCCGGATTTCGAGTTGATCTGAATGATCCGCCCCTTAATGCCGTCGCGGATCATCAGCCGCGAGAACTCGCGGGCGCAGAGAAAATAGCCCACCAGATTGACCTGCAGCGAGCGGTCGAAATCCCCCAGCGCGAAGTCGCTAATAAACGCCGCCTTGGCGATCCCGGCGCTGTACACCAGCAGGTCGACGCGCGAAAAAATCTCATCCACCCCGTGGGCCAGGGCGGTGACGCTGGCCTCGCTGGTGGCGTCGGCGCCGAAGCCGTACGCCATACCTTCGCCATACTCAGCGTTAATCTCCTGGGCGACGCGGCTGGCTTTTTCGCTCTGAATATCGACCACCGCCACGCGGTAGCCCTCGGCGGCCAGCCCGCGGCACAGAAACTCTCCTAAGGTTTGTCCACCGCCAATGACAACAGCAACCTGATTCATCTCTCTCTCCTTTTAAGCAACAAACTTCAGTACGCAGCCGGGCGCGATGGCGTCCGGCACCGGGCCCGCCACATGGACGGTACCTGGGAACTCCGCTTCACGATGGCCGTCAAAGCGCAGGGTGATGTGGCCCAGCTCGCGCAGGTTTTGTTCAGCGACCTCGCCGACGGCGGTCACCGGGTAGCGCTGTTCGCCAAGCTGCAGCTCTGCCCCCGGCTGCAGCGTGCCAGCAAGCTCGCCGTGGTTGTGAATAAAGCAGTACTCTTCGATATCCGCCGGGGCGCCCTCGCGGAAGGTGATCAGCATTTGCTCTTCCAGCGCCATCGTCGCGCAGGCGCCGATGTGCGTAATGGTGGTCTGGTAAATCACAGTCATCTGCAGGAACCTCTTACTGGTAAATAAATCCGGAAACGAACCACGCGATCAGCACCGTTGGTGCGCCGGTCAGAAAGCGGCTGACCAGCACCGACGGCACGCCGACGCGCACGGTATCCTGGCGGGCTTCGGCTAGCGACAGGCCTACCGGAATAAAATCGCAGGCGGCCTGGGCGTTAATGGCGAATAGGGCGGGCAGGGCTAGGTGCGGCGGAATGTTGCCGAGGCCGATTTGAACGCCGATCAGCACGCCGATCACCTGGGCAATAACCGCGCCGGGGCCGAGAAACGGCGACAGCAGCGGGAAAGAGCAAATCAGCGCCAGGGTTACCAGCCCCAGCGGATGGCTGGCGAGCGGCGCCAGGCCGTGGGCGATCCAGTCGCCGATGCCGGAGGCCATGATGATGCCGATCAGCGCCGAGACGAAAGCCATAAACGGCAGAATGGTTTTCAGCACCGTATCAATGGTGTCGCGCCCGGCCTGGAACAGCACCGCCACCACCGAACCCATGCCCATCCCGACCTTCGCCAGCAGGCCATCGCTCTGTTCAGTAATCTTCTTGCTGGTGTCGTAATCGCGACCCGCGCTCTTGTTTTCCGCCGGCGGCTCGGAAACCCCTGCGCTGTCGGGAGCGATGCACTGGATGTTGTCCTCTTTGACGCCGGAGACATAAATATCTTCCGTGATGTACTGGGCCAGCGGCCCTGATTTGCCGGTGGCATGGATATTCACCGTCGGGATGCGGCGTTTAGGATAGAGCCCGCAGCGCAGGGTGCCCCCGCAGTCGATAATCGCCACGCCGATCTCGCTTTCCGCTGGTTCTCCCTCTTTAAACCCGTCCACCGGCTGCCAGCCGGTCAGGCTGGCGATGCGGTCAACGATCGCTGGGCGGGTGCCGGCGGTGATATAGACGATCTTTTTGCCTTCGACGGCGTCGAGCTCAAGCGGGCCGCCCCAGCCGCCGGTGCCTTTCTCTATACGAATACGGGTCATGATGTCGCTCCTGACAGATGCACTTTCTGGGAAAGCTGAATCGCCATTTTTCTCTCGAAAATCGAGGTGGTCAGGTCGGTGACCCAGCCGCGGAAGAAGTTAGTCACCAGGCCAACCAGCAGGTAGCTCACCGCCAGCGGACCGAGCGGTAGGCCGAGGGTAGTGAGGCCGTTGGCGATGCCGAGATAGACGAACAGCTCGCCGGGGTTGATATGTGGAAACAGTCCGTTCATTGAGTGGCAGCTATACGACGCCGCCGCGTAATAGCTGGGCTTGTACTTCTCTGGCATAAACCGACCGAGGCTTAACGTCATTGGGTTACAAAACACGAAGGTGCCGATGCAGGGTAGCAGCAGGTAACGGGAGATTGGGTTTCCGGCGCAGCGCTGCGCCAGCTTCTCGATCCGCTGCTGGCCGATAAAGTTGATCAGCGCGTTCATGATCACCAGCAGGCTGATCAGCAAGGGGAGGATCCCGGTCACCATGCCGGTAAATACCTCGCCGCCTTTCTGAAACAGGCCGATAAACCACTCCGCGCCGTGGGTCACGACGTCAATCATTGTTCTCTCCTTCAGCATGTTATTTTTCTTGCTAATCGCAGGCTGATTTTAATCATTTTGAAAGGTTTAAAAGTGTTAAATGGATCGAAAAATGAAAGATAAATATTTTATTTTGAAAGATGATGCGGGCGAGATGAAATGTTGCAGGGCATGAAAGCACGCAGGGGAGGAGCAGTTGAAGGACTATTTTGTCTACAAACAGATTGTCGCTTTCTTGTTGGTCGTCGCATGCTTTACCATAATTATCCCTTGCTGAATTTGTTAAACGGAATTCCCATGTTGAAGCGTCGCTATCTGGCTTTACTTCCCCTTTGTGTGCTCCTCGCTGCCTGCAGCAGCAAACCCAAGACCCCCGCGGAAACGGAGATGGCGAGTGGAACCGGCGGCTTTTTGCTGGAACCGCAGCATAACGTGATGCAGATGGGCGGCGACTTCGCCAACAACCCGGCGGCGGCGCAGTTTATCGATAAGATGGTGGCGAAGCACGGCTTCGACAGGCAGCAGCTGCAGGAGATCCTGTCGCAGGCAAAGCGCCTGGATTACGTCCTGCGGCTGATGGATCGTCAGGCGCCGACCGGCCTGCCGCCAACCGGGCCGACCGGCGCCTGGCTGCGCTACAAGAAACAGTTCATTACCCCGGATAATGTGCAGAACGGCGTGGTGTTCTGGAATCAGTATCAGGACGCGCTCAACCGCGCTTATCAGGTTTACGGCGTGCCGCCGGAAATCATCGTCGGCATTATCGGCGTGGAGACTCGCTGGGGCCGGGTGATGGGCAAAACCCGGATCCTCGACGCGCTGGCGACGCTGTCGTTTAGCTACCCGCGCCGCGCCGAATACTTCTCGTCGGAGCTGGAAACTTTCCTGCTAATGGCGCGCAGCGAAAGCGACGACCCGCTGGATCTGAAAGGCTCTTTCGCCGGGGCGATGGGCTACGGTCAGTTTATGCCGTCCTCCTATAAGCAGTATGCGGTCGATTTTAACGGTGACGGACATATCAACCTGTGGGACCCGGTGGATGCTATCGGCAGCGTGGCCAACTACTTCAAACAGCATGGCTGGGTGAGCGGCGATCTGGTGGCTGTGCAGGCGCTGGGGCAGGCCCCGGGGCTGGAGAATGGTTTCAAGACTAAATACAGCGTTTCGCAGCTGGCGGCCGCAGGGCTGACCCCGACCCAGCCGCTGGGTAACCATCAGCAGGCCAGCCTGCTGCGGCTGGACGTCGGCACCGGCTATGAGTACTGGTACGGGCTGCCGAACTTCTACACCATCACCCGCTACAACCACAGCACCTACTACGCGATGGCCGTCTGGCAGCTGGGCCTGGCGGTTGCGCAGGCCCGCGGCGGTTATTAATCCTTTCATCCGGCTGACAATTTCCCCAGCCTCCCCGGATAGCGGCGCGTAGCGCCTTATCCGGGCTACGGTCTGGTATCCGGTTGCTAGCCCCGGTAAGCGCAGCGCGACCGGGGGATGACGCCGGGGAGGCCGCGCTTATCCCCCCGTTTTTTCCCGTCTCCATGCCTCTTGTTGACCTTTGTTACATTTCCGCTGACTGACGCTGATTTACATTCTTTCTTCGCTTCGTTATTGTTATGTTATAACATTAAATTGAGGCGGGGATATGTTCACATCGATTTTTATGGCATCCGGCGCGGCGCGCGCGGCTATCGCAGGCGTGCTGCTGGCGGCGCTATGGTTAGCAACCTGGTGGGCGGTGACGCTGCCATGATTGAACTGGAGCAGTTGGTCGCCGGCTATGACGGGGTAGCGATCACCCCTCCGCTGAGCGGGATGATATGCCCCGGCAGCCTGACGGCAATTGTTGGCCTCAATGGCTGCGGAAAATCAACGCTGCTGAAAACCCTCGCCGGGTTTCTTCCGCCGGTCAGTGGCCGCCTGCGCTGGCAGGGAAAACGGCCGGTGATCGGCTGGCTGGCGCAGCGCCATGCCCTCGAGTCGCAGTTTCCTCTCAACGTGCAGGATGTGGTAAGCCAGGGCGCATGGCCTGGCGTGTCGCTGCTGCGCGGTCTGGGGGGCGGCACCCGGCGACGCATCGGCGCGGTGCTGGAGCGGGTCGGGCTGGCGGGCCTGGCGAAAACGCCGATCGAAGCGCTCTCCGGCGGCCAGTTTCAGCGCATGCTATTTGCCCGGGTGATGGTGCAGCAGGCGTCGCTGGTGATGCTCGACGAGCCCTTCACCGGTATCGACGAAGCGACCAGTCGCGAACTAATGGATTTGATCCTCGAGATGCACCGGCAGGGACAGACCATCCTGGCGGTGCTGCATGATAACCAGCGGGTGGCCGACTTTTTCCCCGAGACGCTGCTGCTGACTCCCCAGCGCGCCTGCTGGGGCGCTACCCGGGCGGTGCTCCCGGCCTTCAGTCATGTGAGGTCGGCATGATCTGGCACACCTTCTTTCAGCCTTTCATTGAATTCGGCTTTATGCGTCGGGCCCTCGTGGTGTGTCTGGCGCTGTCGCTGAGCACCACCATGCTGGGCGTCTTCCTGCTGCTGCGGCGCATGAGCCTGATGGGCGATGCGCTGTCGCACGCCATTCTCCCCGGCGTGGCGGTGGGGTATCTGCTGAGCGGCATGTCGCTGCTGGCCATGACCCTCGGCGGCTTCATCGCCGGCATCGTGGTTGCCCTGGTGGCCGGGTGGGTGAGCCGGCGGACACCGTTAAAAGAGGACGCCAGTTTTGCCGGATTTTATCTGGGCTCGCTGGCCCTGGGCGTCACCCTGGTGTCGCTGCGCGGCTCCAGCGTGGACCTCCTGCATCTGCTGTTTGGCTCCATTCTGGCGGTCGACCGCGATGCGGCGCTGTTTGTCAGCGGCGTCGCCAGCCTGACGCTATTGTGCATTGCGCTGTGCTACCGCGGTCTGGTCTGCGAGGCGTTCGACAGCGCCTGGCTGCAGGTGAATCACCGGCGGCTGCCTGCGCTGCTGCATGGGCTTTTTCTGGCGCTGCTGGTGCTTAATCTGGTGGCAGGGTTTCAGGTGCTCGGCACGCTGATGGCGGTAGGGGTAATGATGCTCCCGGCGGTCGCCGCGCGCTGCTGGGCGCGCACGCTGCCGGGCATTCTGCTACTGGCGGCGGGAATGGGCGCGCTCTGCGCCTGGCTGGGATTAAGCCTCTCCTGGGCGATTAGTCTTCCCGCCGGGCCCGCTATTGTGCTGACCGCCAGCGCACTGTTTTTTGTTTCGCTATTTTTTGGCACGCGCAGCCGGCTGCTGGTCGGTTGGCGCACATTGATGGGGTAAGGAAATGATGAAACGTAGTGCAATAGTGGTCGCGCTGGCCCTCGGCCTGATGGCGCAGGGGGCCATGGCGAAAACGCTGAATGTGGTAAGCAGTTTTTCGGTGTTGGGTGATATAGCGCAGCAGGTCGGCGGGGAGCATGTCCATGTGGATACCCTGGTCGGCCCGGACGGCGATCCGCACACCTTCGAACCGTCTCCGAAGGATAGCGCGCTGCTCAGCAAGGCCGACGTGGTGGTGGTTAACGGCCTGGGGCTGGAAGGGTGGCTGGATCGCCTGATTAAGGCCTCTGGTTTTAAGGGCGAGCTGGTGGTGGCATCGAAAGGCGTCAAGACCCATACCCTTGATGAAGAGGGTAAAACGGTGACCGATCCCCACGCCTGGAACAGCGCAGCGAACGGCGCATTGTATGCGCAGAATATCCTCGATGGTCTGGTGAAAGCCGACCCGGAAGATAAAGCGGCGTTGACCAGCAGCGGCAAGCGCTATATCGACCAGCTGACGTCTCTCGACGGCTGGGCGAAAGCGCAGTTCAGCGCCATTCCGCTGGCCAAGCGCAAGGTCCTGACCAGCCATGACGCTTTCGGCTATTTTGGCCGGGCTTATCACGTGACCTTCCTCGCGCCACAGGGGCTCTCTTCAGAGAGCGAGGCTAGCGCGGCGCAGGTGGCGGCGCTGATTAAGCAAATCAAAGCGGATGGCGTCCATACCTGGTTTATGGAGAACCAGCTTGACCCGCGGCTGGTGAAGCAGATTGCCAGCGCCACCGGCGCGCAGCCGGGGGGCGAACTCTATCCGGAAGCGCTATCTAAGCCGGGCGGCGTCGCCGATAGTTACGTCAAAATGATGCGTCACAACGTTGAGCTTATCGCTAACAGCATGAAGTAACAGGTTGTCTGGTCGTCCTGGTTATCACAGGACGACCCATTTCTGGATCCCCCCTCGTAAAATCGCCACTTCATCCCCAAATCTCTGTCGAAAGTGCTATCTTTGATGGCCTCTTTATCCGGAGCAAAGCGGGGCGATAATGACCGATTCAGAATTAATGCAGCTAAGCGAGAAGATTGGCCGGGCGCTGAAGGCGCGTGGGGCGACGGTGACCACGGCGGAATCCTGTACCGGCGGCTGGATTGCGAAAGCGATCACCGATATTGCCGGCAGCTCGGCGTGGTTTGAACGCGGCTTTGTCACCTACAGCAACGAAGCTAAATCGCAAATGATCGGCGTCAGCGAAGCGACGCTGCGCGACAACGGCGCGGTAAGCGAACCGGTGGTGGTGGAGATGGCGATTGGCGCGCTGCGCGCGGCGCGTGCGGATTATGCCATCTCCGTTAGCGGCGTCGCCGGGCCGGATGGCGGCAGCGTCGAAAAGCCGGTCGGCACGGTATGGTTCGGCGTCGCCAGCGTGAGCGGGCAAGGGGTGACGCGGCGGGAATGCTTTGCCGGAGACCGCGAAGCGGTGCGTCGTCAGGCGACGGCCTATGCGCTAAATCTGCTCTGGCAACAATTTCTACAAAACACTTGATACTGTATGACCATACAGTATAATTGCCTCAACTGAACAAATATTAACGGCGAAGCGAACACGCTTTACCCTGCATGATTAGGAGTAACAATGGCGATCGACGAAAACAAACAGAAAGCGTTGGCGGCTGCACTGGGCCAGATCGAAAAGCAATTCGGTAAAGGCTCCATCATGCGCCTGGGTGAAGACCGCACCATGGATGTGGAAACCATCTCCACCGGCTCGCTTTCTCTGGATATCGCGCTGGGCGCTGGCGGTCTGCCAATGGGCCGTATCGTCGAGATCTACGGTCCGGAATCCTCCGGTAAAACCACCCTGACGCTGCAGGTTATCGCCGCAGCGCAGCGTGAAGGTAAAACCTGTGCGTTCATCGATGCTGAACATGCGCTGGATCCTGTCTATGCACGCAAACTGGGCGTCGATATCGACAACCTGCTGTGTTCTCAGCCGGACACCGGCGAGCAGGCGCTGGAGATCTGTGACGCGCTGGCGCGCTCTGGTGCGGTTGATGTTATCGTCGTCGACTCCGTCGCGGCGTTGACGCCGAAAGCGGAAATCGAAGGCGAAATCGGCGACTCTCACATGGGCCTTGCGGCGCGTATGATGAGCCAGGCGATGCGTAAGCTGGCGGGTAACCTGAAGCAGTCCAACACGCTGCTGATCTTTATCAACCAGATCCGTATGAAAATTGGCGTGATGTTCGGTAACCCGGAAACCACTACCGGTGGTAACGCGCTGAAGTTCTACGCCTCTGTGCGTCTGGACATTCGCCGCATCGGCGCGGTGAAAGAGGGCGACAACGTCGTCGGCAGCGAAACCCGCGTCAAAGTGGTGAAAAACAAGATTGCCGCGCCGTTTAAACAGGCCGAATTCCAAATCCTCTACGGCGAAGGCATCAACTTCTACGGCGAGCTGGTAGACCTCGGCGTGAAAGAGAAGCTGATTGAGAAAGCGGGTGCCTGGTATAGCTACAACGGCGACAAAATCGGTCAGGGTAAAGCGAACGCGATCACCTGGCTGAAAGAGAACCCGGCGGCGGCGAAAGAGATTGAGAAGAAAGTGCGCGAACTGCTGCTCAACAATCAGGATGCGAAGCCAGACTTCGTTGTTGACGGCAACGACGCAGAAGAAACCGAACAGGATTTCTGATATCGTCTGCAAGACTGACAGGGCTGCTTAGGCAGCCCTTTTGCTTTGTGAGATTATCGAGGTGCCTGTGACTGATCCTTCATCACGCCGCTCCGGCTACGCCCGCCTGCTGGACCGTGCTATCCGCATTCTGGCGATGCGCGACCACAGCGAGCAGGAACTGCGACGCAAGCTGGTCGCTCCGGTGATAAGCAAAAACGGTCCTGAGGCGCTGGACGTCACCCCCGACGAGCTGGAGCAGGTTGTCGCCTGGTGTATCGAAAACCGCTACCTTGACGACAACCGCTTCGTCGGCCAGTTCATCGCCAGCCGGAGCCGCAAAGGCTATGGTCCGGCGCGCATTCGCCAGGAGCTCAGCCAGAAAGGCATTGCGCGCCAGGTCGTTGACCAGGCGATGCGCGAATGCGATATCGACTGGGTGAGCCTTGCCAGGGAGCAGGCACAGCGTAAATACGGCGAACCGTTACCTTCCGCCTTTACTGAAAAAGTGAAAGTTCAGCGATTCCTGCTTTACCGCGGCTACCTGATGGAAGATATCCAGGAAATCTGGCGAAATTTTGCAGATTGACCCATCCGGGATTTTACTTCGCCGTAAAGAAAACTTATCTTATTCCCACTTTATTCCGTCGGGCCGCTGGTTGTGACTGTGCAGGCAGCGGCCTGGGCGATTATTCCTTTACACAAAATCATTCAAGCTGCATCAGGGCGGCAAGAGAGACTCTCTTTCGCAACGTACGTCAGTTCGGTGCCGGAAGAGCAAGCGCAGCCAGGACAGAGGCGACTTGAAGGATGACGTGTAGCTTGATTTCAGGATAATTATGAGCAAGAGCACCGCTGAGATCCGTCAGGCGTTTCTCGACTTTTTCCATAGTAAGGGACATCAGGTAGTTGCCAGCAGCTCCCTGGTGCCGCACAACGATCCGACCCTGCTGTTTACCAATGCAGGGATGAACCAGTTCAAGGATGTCTTCCTTGGTCTCGACAAACGTAATTATTCGCGTGCGACCACCGCACAGCGTTGCGTGCGTGCGGGTGGTAAACACAACGATCTGGAAAACGTCGGTTACACCGCGCGTCACCACACCTTTTTTGAAATGCTGGGCAACTTCAGCTTTGGCGATTACTTCAAGCAGGATGCCATCAAATACGCGTGGGAACTGCTGACCGGTGAGAACTGGTTCGCGCTGCCGAAAGAAAAACTGTGGGTTACCGTTTACGAGACCGATGACGAAGCTTTCGACATCTGGGCCAATGAAGTAGGCGTTCCGCGCGAGCGTATTATCCGCATCGGCGACAACAAAGGCGCGCCGTTTGCTTCTGACAACTTCTGGCAGATGGGCGACACCGGTCCGTGCGGCCCGTGCACCGAAATCTTCTTTGACCACGGCGATCACATCTGGGGCGGCCCTCCGGGAAGCCCGGAAGAAGATGGCGACCGTTACATTGAGATTTGGAACATCGTCTTCATGCAGTTCAACCGTCAGGCTGACGGTACCATGGAGCCGCTGCCGAAGCCGTCCGTCGACACCGGTATGGGTCTGGAGCGTATTGCCGCGGTGCTGCAGCACGTTAACTCCAACTATGACATCGACCTGTTCCGCGATCTGATCGCCAGCGTGGCGAAAGTCACCGGCGCGACCGATCTGACGAACAAGTCACTGCGCGTTATCGCCGACCACATTCGCTCCTGCGCCTTCCTGGTTGCCGACGGCGTGATCCCGTCGAATGAAAACCGCGGCTACGTGCTGCGTCGTATCATTCGCCGCGCGATCCGTCACGGCAACATGCTGGGCGCGAAGGACACCTTCTTCTGGAAACTGGTTGCCCCGCTGATCGATGTGATGGGCTCCGCCGGCGACGAGCTGAAGCAGCAGCAGGCTCAGGTTGAGCAGGTGCTGAAAACCGAAGAAGAGCAGTTTGCCCGCACCCTCGAGCGCGGCCTGGCGCTGCTGGATGAGGAGCTGTCGAAGCTGAAAGGCGACACCCTGGACGGCGAAACCGCCTTCCGTCTGTACGACACCTACGGCTTCCCGGTCGACCTGACCGCCGATGTGTGCCGCGAGCGCAACATCAAGGTTGATGAAGCTGGTTTTGAAGCCGCGATGGAAGAGCAGCGCCGCCGCGCGCGCGAGTCCAGCGGTTTCGGCGCCGACTATAATGCGATGATCCGCGTTGACGGCGCCTCTGAATTTAAAGGCTACGATCATCTGGAGCTGAACGGCAAGGTTACCGCCCTGTTTATCGACGGCAAAGCGGTGGATAGCGTTAGCGCTGGCCAGGAAGCGGTGGTGATCCTTGACCAGACCCCGTTCTATGCGGAGTCCGGCGGCCAGGTGGGCGATAAAGGCGAATTAAAAGGCGCGGGCTTCTCCTTCGCAGTCAGCGACACGCAGAAGTACGGCCAGGCTATTGGTCATATCGGTAAAGTCGCCAGCGGCTCACTGAAAGTGGGTGACGCGGTGCAGGCCGACGTAGATGAGGCTCGCCGTCAGCGTATCCGTCTCAACCACTCCGCGACGCACCTGATGCACGCGGCGCTGCGCCAGGTGCTCGGCACCCATGTGGCGCAGAAAGGTTCGCTGGTCAATGATAAAGCGCTGCGCTTTGACTTCTCGCATTTTGAAGCGATGAAGCCGGAAGAAATTCGTGCGGTGGAAGACCTGGTCAACGCGCAGATCCGTCGTAACCTGGCTATCGAAACCAACATTATGGATATCGATGCCGCGCGCGCATCCGGCGCCATGGCGCTGTTTGGCGAGAAATACGACGATCGCGTGCGCGTTCTGCGGATGGGCGACTTCTCCACGGAGCTGTGCGGCGGGACTCACGCGGCGCGTACCGGCGATATCGGCCTGTTCCGCATCACGTCAGAGTCCGGCACCGCTGCTGGCGTGCGCCGTATCGAAGCGGTGACTGGCGAAGGCGCGATGGCCATCCTGCATGCGCAGAGCGATCAGCTCAATGATATCGCTCAGCTGCTGAAGGGTGACAGCCACAATCTCGGCGAGAAGGTTCGCGCCGCGCTGGAGCGTACCCGTCAGCTGGAAAAAGAGCTGCAGCAGCTGAAAGAGCAGGCTGCGGCGCAGGAGAGCGCAAACCTCTCCAGCAAAGCGGAAGAGATTAACGGCATTAAGCTGCTGGTCAGCGAACTGACCGGCGTTGAGCCGAAAATGCTGCGTACCATGGTTGACGATCTGAAGAACCAGCTCGGTTCGACGATCGTTGTATTAGCTACGGTAGCGGATGGTAAGGTTTCTCTGATTGCAGGTGTGTCTAAGGATGTGACAGACCGCGTGAAAGCAGGGGAGCTGGTTGGTATGGTCGCCCAGCAGGTGGGCGGTAAAGGGGGCGGTCGTCCGGATATGGCGCAGGCCGGTGGTACCGATGCGTCTGCTCTCCCTGCAGCGTTAGCCAGTGTGAAAGGCTGGGTCAGCGCAAAACTGTAATAACTATAAACGCATTTACCCTAAATAATTCGAGTTGCAGGAAGGCGGCGACGCAGCGAATCCCCAGGAGCTTACTCAAGTAAGTGACTGGGGTGAGCGAGGAAAGCCAACACGCATGCAACTTGAAGTATGACGGGTATAGGTGCCATAACCAGAGGGTTACGGCACCTTGCGTCAGAAACACTGATAACGATAAAGTCGGGTTGAAATTGTGTATATCGGCTAAACTTAGGTTTAACAGAATGTGATGCCATGACTGCTTATACCCTAAGGTATTTGTCATCGCTTACTTTTTGGCGTTATATGATGGATAATGCCGGGATACGAGAGACCCGACTCTTTTAATCTTTCAAGGAGCAAAGAATGCTGATTCTGACTCGTCGAGTTGGTGAGACCCTCATGATTGGGGATGAGGTCACCGTGACAGTTTTAGGGGTAAAGGGCAACCAGGTACGTATTGGCGTAAATGCCCCGAAGGAAGTTTCTGTTCACCGTGAAGAGATCTACCAGCGTATCCAGGCTGAAAAATCCCAGCAGTCCAGTTACTAAGGTTTCCGCGCCTCGCTGTGCAGTGAGGCGCATCACTTACCGCCGCTTTTTCCCTTTTTCTTTTTTTCCCCCTGCGCCATACCGCTTTTCATTACCCTTTGCCGCTTTGGTCGTTTGGCGTTATGCCAGCGTCAGGGCTGATTTCCTGTTGATAAATTGCCCTTTTTGCCGTTTTTGCACGCGAATTGCGTGCGAAGTGTGCAAACGAAAAAAGGTCTCGAAAAAGTGTTTGACTTATAAGTACCAGAAAGTAATATGTGCGCCATCGCAGCGACGAAGAGCAGAAACAAGTTCTTCGAAGCACTCGAAAGAGGCGTGTGTGGTGAGGTGGCCGAGAGGCTGAAGGCGCTCCCCTGCTAAGGGAGTATGCGGTCAAAAGCTGCATCCGGGGTTCGAATCCCCGCCTCACCGCCATTTTGCATCCGTAGCTCAGCTGGATAGAGTACTCGGCTACGAACCGAGCGGTCGGAGG